>Ga0315268_10000037_pt1 | contig 136620 bp, 130 predicted proteins | sample C1_top_MG_FD_204535 | JGI IMG/M metagenome (GOLD analysis project Ga0315268, IMG submission 204535) | Sediment microbial communities from Yellowstone Lake, YNP, Wyoming, USA - C1_top | ecosystem: Environmental > Aquatic > Freshwater > Lake > Sediment | place: USA: Wyoming | collected 2017-08-01
GCCGTGGCGGCAGCGAGGACACGATCCTCTGACTCTCCCGTGGACGACAACTTCTCATGCTGACCTAAGATATTATCTTCACCGATCTCTCCGCCATATTTACGCGGATTTGCACCGCCATCCACAGCAAGAGCACTTTTACGTTGAAAATTACTGGCACGATATCGTGTATGGGAAGAATACATACGTATATGCGGGTGCGGCTCTCTATAACCCCTCGACCGAGGAGTCTTACGATCCTGTAACCGTCCAAGGTTATGTAATTATCGAAAGAAATTGGCCTTCAAGCGATTATAAAGCTACGCGAATCTACACCCCCACGGCCGTGGGTTCGCTTCACATCACGGCCGCCAATGGCAACGTGCTGACGCTCGAATCGCGCCAGGGGAATAAGCTTTCGCTCAATGTCGAGACGGAACAGCTCACCCCACTCAGTCCACAGTGAGATGATCAGAAGAGGCCGAGACCAGGCGGGATAGCTTCCTGCCTATGGCTTTATTGGTTTATGGCGAGGGAAAAAAGCACCTGATCCTTGAAAATCAGGCGCGATAGCCATGGGGTAAACCCGGCCTGTTTTTACACACTTTAACTGAACGGCTAGGCCTCTGGCGGGTTTTTTATTTCTATTCCGGAATTCAAATCAGCCGGGAGAGGCGCTTATGCAAAGGACTTGAGCGTGGAAAATGTGCCAGCAAAAAGCTCATCTGGTCGGCAAGAATCCGCCGGCCTTGCAGATAAATATATTCCGCATGGGTCGGTGTAAACGGCACCGCCAGCAGTTCCAGCCCCGCCTGTTCCGGCGTACGACCGGCCTTGTGGTTATTGCAACGCTTGCAGGCCGTAACCACATTGTTCCAGGCATCCGTGCCACCGGCGCTCAACGGGATGATGTGGTCGCGCGACAGGCCGCGGGCAGCGAACTGCGTGCCGCAGTAGAGACACAGGTGCAAGTCACGGGAGAACAGAGTCTGGTTGTTCAGCGGCGGAACATAATGCGCCCGCGCCTTCAGCACGGCATGGCTGTCGCCGTGGGTGGCGACGATGGAGTTGATCTCGATAATGGAGCGCAGGCCGGTGATGGCGTTGTGGCCACCGTGGATTTGATATAGCGGCACCCCGCAGGTGTAGGCTACCTGCCCCAGGTGATAGATCCGGACGGCCTCTTTGAAATCAATCCATTCAAGCGGCATTCCTGACGCGTCGGTCCTCAGTACTTGTTGATTTAATGAATACACGACTTGCCTTTCCTGCAATCAACAAAACACACATTACTTGAATATATTTATGGCAGAAAAGCGCGGACTTGTACATAGCGATATCCTCGTCGCCACCCGCCAGCGGTGTAAAATGCCATAAAAAAACCCGGCATGGCCGGGTTTCTTTACAGTGGAACAGTGTTCCCCTATTTGATCTTCGCCTCCTTGTACGCCACATGCTTGCGTACAACGGGATCGTATTTCTTAAGCTCAAGCTTGTCCGGGGTGGTACGCTTGTTCTTGGTCGTGGTGTAGAAATGCCCGGTACCGGCGCTCGAAACCAGCTTGATCTTTTCGCGTATTGCCTTGGCCATGGATATGCTCCTTAAAACTTCTCGCCACGGGCGCGCAGGTCGGCCAGCACGGCGTCAATACCTTTCTTGTCGATGGTCCGTAGCCCCTTGCTCGACAGGCGCAGATTTACCCAACGTTTCTCGCTCTCGACCCACAGACGGCGGTTTTGCAGATTGGGCAAAAAGCGGCGGCGGGTCTTGTTATTCGCATGGGACACATTGTTCCCCACGAGCACGCGTTTACCCGTAACCTGACAGACTCTGGACATCGGAAATCTCCTTAAAATGGCCCGGGTATACCCGCCGGAACCGAAGAAAGCACGGCTTTATATCAGAAATCGGCGGGACTGGGTAGCCCTTTTCTAGCCCTGAACTTACACCAGCCCCCGCTCGCTGAAAGAGACTATCTCCCCATCACCAATCACCAAATGGTCCAAAAGCCGTATATCCACGAGGGCCAAGGCCTCCTTCAGGCGAGAGGTCAACTGTTCATCCGCCCGACTCGGTTCCGCCACGCCGGAGGGGTGATTGTGCGCCAGGATCACGGCGGCGGCGTTGTATTTGAGCGCCTGTTTGACGACCTCCCGGGGATACACGGCTGTCCCGTTCAAGGTGCCCTGGAATAATTCCTCAAAAACCAGAACCCGGTGGCGGTTGTCGAGAAACAGGACGCAGAAAACTTCATTTTGCCGGTCGCGCAACTGCGCCTGCAGGAACTGGCGGGTATCGGCCGTCGAACTCAGGGGCTCTCCACGGACCAGCCGCTCGGCCAGATAACGCCGCCCCATTTCAAGCCCGGCCTGGAGCTGCACATACTTGGCCTCGCCTATCCCGGGAACCTGACACAATTCATCCGCACCAGCCGCCAGCAAATCCCGCAGGCTGCCAAAACGGCTGAGCAGATCGCGGGCCACATCCACGGCAGTCTTTCCGGGAACACCGGTGCGCAGAAAAATTGCCAGCAGTTCGGCATCGGATAGGGCTTCAGGGCCCCGATCGAGCAGTTTTTCGCGCGGCCGTTCCAGCTCCGGCCAGTCAGTGATCGCCATACCCCCTCCTTAATTGCCTATTTGTTGACACGGTTAATGACCAGTACACTTTAACATATGGGAACACTGACCAATAAACGCATCGTGTTGGGCGTCACCGGCGGCATTGCGGCATACAAGAGCGCCGACGTCGTGCGCCGGCTGCGCGACGCCGGGGCGGAGGTGCGTGTCATCATGACGCGTGCAGCGACCGAATTCATCACACCTCTGACGATGCAGGCCGTGAGCGGGCATCCGGTACATCAGCACTTGCTCGATACGGAAGCCGAAGCCGGGATGGGGCACATCGAACTTGCCCGCTGGACCGATGCTGTTCTGGTGGCGCCCGCCAGCGCGAATTTCCTGGCCAAGCTTGCCACGGGTCGTGCGGACGATCTCCTGAGTACCGTGTGTGTTGCCACAAGCGCGCCGGTGAGCGTGGCGCCTGCCATGAACCAGCAGATGTGGGACAACCCGACGACACGGACGAACCTGGCCACACTGAAGAAAAATGGTGTGCATATTTTCGGACCCGGCGATGGATCGCAGGCCTGCGGCGAGACCGGTCCCGGCCGGATGCTTGAGTCCACCGAGCTCGTGGCGTTGACTTCCGAATTGTTCACCACGGGTGAGCTCGACGGACTCCATGTCGTGGTCACGGCCGGTCCCACCTGGGAGGCGATTGACCCGGTGCGCGGCATCACCAACAAGAGTTCCGGAAAGATGGGTTATGCCGTCGCCGACGCCGCGGCGGCGGCCGGGGCGCGTGTGGTGCTGGTTTCGGGTCCGACGACTCTGCCCGATCCCGAGCGCGTGCGGACGATTCGCGTCGCCAGTGCGCAAGAGATGTACGACGCCGTGCATGCGCATATCCACACGGCCCAGCTCTTCATCGGTGTCGCCGCCGTCGCCGACTATCGCCCGGCACAGGTCGCCGGCAAAAAGATAAAGAAGTCTGCCGAACGAACAACGCTCGATCTGGTCCGCAATCCGGACATCCTCGCGAGCGTGGCCGCGCTCAAACCCGCACCCTTCACCGTGGGCTTCGCGGCCGAGACCGACGATATCGAAAAAAATGCGCGGGCCAAACTGGAATCAAAAAAACTCGACCTGATCGCCGCCAATCTGGTGGGCACGCCACATGCCGGATTCGAGTCGAATGAGAACGGCCTGCTGCTCATCGACCGGGAAGGCACGATAGAACTTCCGCTCCAACCCAAAACAAAACTTGCACGCACACTCATACATCACATCTCCGGAAAATATCATGCAAAAAGTAGAACTCAAGATACTCGACAAGCGCATCGGAAATGAATTTCCTCTGCCACGCCATGCCACCCATGGGTCAGCCGGCCTGGACCTGATTGCCTGTCTGGACGAGCACCTGCATATCGCGCCGGGTGAAACCCACCTCATCCCTTCCGGCATCGCCATTCACATCAACGACGCCGGCCTCGCGGCCGTGTTACTGCCGCGCTCCGGCCTCGGACACAAGCACGGTATCGTCCTGGGTAACCTTGTCGGCCTGATCGACTCCGATTATCAGGGGCAAATTTTCGTTTCGGTGTGGAACCGCGGAAACTCCTCCTTTACTATCGAGCCCGGCGACCGCATCGCCCAGATGGTATTCGTGCCCGTCGTTCAGGCTGAATTTGAAGTCGTTGACGACTTTAAGGAGAGCAAACGTGGCGCCGGTGGTTTTGGCCATTCTGGGCGAAAATAAAAGATCCCCACGACCGTCCAGCACCAGTCTTGCCGCGCGTATCCGTGATTTACCACCACGGGTCGGGCTAGAAGTCACTATACTGGCCAGCGTCTGCGGGATTCACTATTGTTATAGTTAAGGCGGCCAGTTCCGCAACCATAAAAAAGGACCTTACGACATCGCCGATGGCCCAGTCGCTCACCCGAATCCATGCACGGATATTCACCATCGTACTGCTGTGCCTGTTGCTGGCGGGATATGCCGGTTATCTGATCGTCTCCGACATGCGCCAGTCGCTGTACCAGGAAAAAAATGCGGCGGCCGTGCGCGAGGTCGCCACACAAATTAACCGCTTGGTCGCACAGCAACTTCAGGCCATTGAAAAAGCGGCACAGCAACCCGGCGACCTGCAACGCCTCACCCTACAACAGGAACGCACGCGCAAGGAAGAAGAAATCCGGCTGGCGCTCCCGGGAGCGATCAAGGTCAATCTGGTTCCGCTCGATAACATCAAGACCTCTAATCCACAGAGTGGGATTGATCCCGCCTGCCTTGACCTGGTCCGGCGCATGGCCTCCTCCGATATGCCGTTGTTGCCCGAGTTTCATTCCCTGCAAACTCCGTCTGAGCACTACGACCTGGCGCAGCCGGTACGGGATACCAGCCAGAAGGTGCTTGGTTATCTTCTCGTGGGCTACTCACGCGATTCATTACAAGCGCTCATTGAGCAGTCCCTGCCGTCGGGCAGTCACATGGAATTGCAGCAGCCAATTCCGGGAGACCCGGCGCACACTATATTAACCGCCGGCGACCCCGCCGCCGCTAACACGGGCGCTGTCACCACGTCGCTGGGCAACACGCCATGGACATTGGTCTACTGGCCGCGCGAACCAATGCCGGCGTTATTGGCTGGAAAACGGGTTTACCTGTTCACTTTCATGCTACTCTTCATCGCCGCCGCCTTCGCCACTCTCGTCGGCCTTTACCTGAAAACAAAAAATTCCGTACGCGACGACATCCAATCCCTGATCCGCCTGTTCCGTGACCTGCGCGACAACACGGTGCGTGTTGAATACCCGATGGCGCTCAAGGAATTCTCCCAGATCTTCGACTACCTGCGCGACCGTGGACAGAAACTTCACGAAGAAAGAAAAAAACTGACAGACATGGGTTTGATGGACCACCTCTCACAGCTGAGTAACCGCCGGCACTTTGAGATGCGACTCAAGGAACTGTTCGACACTTCGAAGGCCAATGGTCCCTCTTCCGTTCTGATCATCGACATGGATCACTTCAAGGCGGTCAATGATAAACACGGTCATGATACCGGTGATGCCCTCATCGTCGCCTTTGCTAACGCCTTACGCAAAGTGGTGCGCCAGGCCGACGTGCTTGCGCGTCTCGGCGGCGACGAATTCTGTATCATCTACGCCTATGCGCCCCTAGTGAAGGCCAGAACCCTGGCTGAACGCCTGCGCAAACAGTTGCCACGCGAGATGACGCTGACCAAGGGTGTCATACATCAACTCCGTTGGACCGGCGGCCTAAGCGTCATGCATGACAAGGACACCAAACCCGATGATGTGTTGTCGCGCGCCGATCAGGCACTGTACCTAGCCAAGGAAGCGGGACGCAACTGCACCAAAATCTACGATCCCGTGTCCGGACTCCCCGGAAAACCCTCGATCATGGCAAGTTAGCGACTTTCACAGGATAGCTGGCCGCCTCGCCACCACCGTGGACATGCGGTAAACTCGCGGCTGTTTCCGTTAATAGCCCGAAAAAATAACCATGTCCAGATCCGATACCCCGCCGACACCGACCGCCCCTTCGCTTCCGCCTGAAATCTTCAAAGCCTATGACATCCGCGGCATTGTGGGCAAAACGCTCACGTCGGCTATCGTAGAAAGCATCGGCCATGCCATCGGCAGCGAGGTGCGGGCACAAAACCAGAGCCGCGTCGTGGTAGGACGTGATGGCCGGCTCTCAGGGCCGGAACTGATCGCGGCGCTCAGCCGCGGCATCACGCAAAGTGGCTGCGACGTCATCGATATCGGCATGGTTCCCACGCCCGTTGTGTATTTCGCGATTCAGCACCTGAACGCCGGTTCTGGCGTGGCCGTGACCGGCAGTCATAACCCGCCCGAATATAATGGTCTCAAGATGGTCATTAACGGCACAACGCTGTCGGGCGAGGCCATCCAAAAACTGCGTCACCGTATCATCGGCAACGATTTGGTGAACGGGTCCGGGAAACTCACCCATACGGATGTGCGCGCCGATTATCTCAACCGCATCGCCGGCGATGTGAAACTCGGCCGACGTATGCGCGTGGCGCTGGACTGCGGCAATGGCGTGGCCAGCGAGATTGCGCCCACCTTATTCAAGCGTCTAGGCTGCCAGACAACCGAACTTTTCTGCGTGACTGACGGGAATTTCCCGAACCACCATCCCGATCCGAGTCAACCTAAAAATCTCGTCGATCTTATCAATGAAATAAAAAAAGGCGGTTACGATGTGGGGCTGGCCTTCGACGGTGACGGCGATCGTCTGGGCGTTATTTCCCCCGATGGCCATGTAATCTGGCCCGACCGGCAGATGGTCTTGTACGCGCGTGACGTGCTTTCGCGCCATCCCGGGGCTGAAATCATCTATGACGTCAAATGCTCGCGCACGCTCGATTCCGAGATCCGCAAGGCCGGCGGTAAACCGACGATGTGGAAAACCGGACACTCGCTCATCAAGGCCAAGCTGAAGGAAACCGGCGCCCTGCTCGCCGGGGAGATGAGCGGGCACATCTTCTTCAAGGAGCGCTGGTACGGATTTGACGACGGCCTCTACGCCGCCGCGCGCCTGCTGGAACTGCTCTCCCGTGACTTACGCCCGACTCAGGAAATTTTTGCCGCGTTGCCCAACACCGTGAATACACCGGAATTGAATCTCAAGTTTGCCGAGGGCGAACACTTCGCTGTAATCAAGGAACTGGTGAAGCGTGCGCATTTCCCGGACGCCAAAGTCACCACCATTGACGGCCTGCGCGCCGACTTCAGCGACGGCTTCGGTCTCGTGCGCGCTTCCAACACCACGCCGGTGCTGGTGTTACGTTTCGAGGGAGATAATCAGGCAGCGCTGGAACGCATCCAGAACCGCTTCCGCGAATTGCTGCTGGCCGCTCGCCCAGGAATCGCGCTACCATTCTGATAGGATCTATAGCCCACACTGGCCCTAGAGGGAGACCATCAACTAATGCCCGACTCTGCCGGTTTCTTGGAATAATCATTGCGATGTACTATCGTGATCATGAACCGCCTCATTCCCACGCAATCTATGGGGAACATGAAGTTACGGTGGAAATCGAAACAGGTGCGGTTAATGGGCGTTTCCCGACTCGGGCATGATTCCCCGCTGGTCCAGGAGTGGCGCCAAGTACATCAGCGAGAGTTGCTTGAAGACTGGACCCTTGCGAAAGATCGTGAACCTCTAAAAAAGATCGCACCACTGAAGTAATGCCATGAACTATCGCTTGCTTGAAGCACGGCATGTAGGAAGTACATTGTCTAGCTGAAATTCAGCGAATGAATTGTAGGGCTGGTATTCGAGCCGTTGAGAAATATAGAAGAATTCAGGAAGTTTTCAGTCGATCCGGGACTGCCTACATTAGTTTGGCAAAACGGCGCGGACATCTCCCCAGAATTCCTGCACGATAATCTGCGCGCCACCGCCTGATTTTAATCGCTGACAGCTTTCCGGATCGTGACCTGGCGGTGATAAAAATCCGCACCGCGTACGCGATCGCGCAAACGCGGCTTGCTCGTGTGTGCCTCCGTACATGAGTCTTAATGTGTTAAGACATGCTATATACTCACGTCAAGTTCTATTACCGACCATATGCCACATCTGCGCGCTGTATTTAGGCGGTCAGATTTATATATGGCTCAAATCCAAGATAGCAAGATTCGGGTCGAGGGTGGTCACTTCAGCAATCATAATATACCCACATTGGAACCAACTCTTGCGGAACATATTATGCACAAATCCATTGAACCCTCGATTCTGTACTTTGGAACGCCCGTTGTGCTAATCAGCACCGTAAACGAAGACGGGACATACAACCTCGCGCCCATGTCTTCGGCATTCTGGCTTGGGTGGCGCTGCATGCTCGGATTGGCGGCGTTCTCCAAAACCACGCAGAACATGATTCGTACGGGCGAGTGCGTGCTCAATCTACCGTCCGTAGATGAGGTCGCAGCGGTAAATCGCCTTGCGCTCACGACCGGCTCAAATCCGGTTCCCGAGTTAAAGACGCGTAAGGGATATAGGTATGAATCCGACAAGTTCGGGATTGCAGGACTGACACCGTCGGCTTCGGAAACGGTTGCGCCGCCGCGCGTACGGGAATGCCCAGTGCAACTTGAGGCTGTCGTTGAAGCTACTCACCGGCTTGCTGAGGGAAACACCTTGCAACACGGATTTATCGTTTGTTTCGAGGTGCGCGTTCAGCGTGTGTATGTGGAAGAATCCATATTGATGAGCAGCGAATCCAGCCGCATTGATCCGGACAGATGGCGGCCGATCATCATGAGTTTCCAGCAGTTTTATGGACTCGGGCCTCAACTGCAAGCTTCGACGCTTGCGAAGATTCCAGAATCCATGTACCGCAGCCCGGATATAGACCGGGCACGCAGGCGGCAAGGTAATTGATGCTCGGATTATCAGCGGAAAATATGAATGTCAGACTATGACCGGATAGCACAGGCGATTTCTTTCCTTACCAGCCGAGTAAACAGCCAGCCAGCCTTGAAAGAGATTGCAGCGCATCTACACATGAGCCCCTTCCACTTTCAGCGCCTATTCAGCCGTTGGGCCGGAGTCACCCCAAAGAGGTTCCTACAAATCCTCACGCTGGAAAGAGCAAAACAGTTGCTGAGCGAATCGAAACCGTTGCTTGAAGTTTCCGATTCCCTCGGATTGAGTAGTGGTTCGCGTTTGTATGACCACTTCGTTCAATTGGAAGCGGTTACACCGGGTGAATTCAAAATGGGAGGCACGGGTTTAACCATTAAGTATGCTGTACATGATACTCCCTTTGGAAAAGCGTTTATTGCTATCACCCCCAGAGGCATCTGTAATTTTTCCTTTCTGGGGAGCACTGAAATCGATGGGCATCTGACTGGCTTATATAAAAAGTGGCCGCACGCGATGGTGCATGAAAATCGTCAACGAACACTTTCGGTTATTAAGGCTATGTTCGACGTAGAAAAGAAGTTGGATCGCCCATTGTCTTTGCATGTTTCTGGTACGAACTTTCAGGTCAATGTATGGAAAGCATTGTTACAGATACCTCCGGCAACGGTGGCGAGCTATTCCCAGGTGGCAACCGCGATAGGCCATCCAAGTTCTGCGAGGGCCGTGGGGCTGGCAGTAGGCGCAAACCCTGTCGCGTTCCTTATACCCTGCCACCGCGTCATTCAACAAAGTGGTAAGCTTGGTGGGTATCACTGGGGCGAAACTCGGAAACGGGCAATCCATGCATGGGAATCGGCAAGGTATGAGCCTCAGCCATAAAAAGGCGTTCCAGCCGACGGCTGAGTTTGGTTGTTAATGGTGCATGTGACGCACCCAACCTATTTCTCAGCCAGTCGCTTCTCGAAGGCGGCACCCACCCTGAAAATATCAGCAATTTCGGTGCACTCTGAAACCGCCGTGGTCGCATATATACGGCATCTCGTCTTCGGGCTACACTTATCCACATGTTGCACTGGATTCGTAGGAAACTGAAACCGCTCGCCCGTGGCACGCTCGCCACGGTGGCGTTATTGTGGTTCATCGCCGGGTTGGCGCCCTGCGTGATGGCGCAACCCCATCACATGGATCATGCATCCATGCATTGCCCCAATCACCAGGGGATGGCGCCATCGGACATGAAAGACTGCGGACCGGTCACCGCACTGAATTGCAAGCTGCCCGATACAGGCTCGCCGATAACGGCGGCGCTCGACCATGTGGCCGCCGTGCCGGTACTCCTCACACTGTTACCGGTTTCAATCTATCTGCCACCTACCGCACAACATCCACGATACGATTTCTTTTCACCCGACATCCCGGCCCCTCCGCTGCACATCAGAAATCTCACGCTACTGCTTTAAATCTCTCCGGCGTGCCTCGGCGCGCAACGTTGCTTGTTCCACGTTTACAAGGAGAGAGTTATGTCTGTTCCAAATTTTTTTTCCCGCGTTGCGGGTATTCTACTGACCATGTTGATCGGCGCGCCCCATGCCGACGCTGCACCGGAGTTGACACTTCCTGAGACCGAACGCCTCGCGGTCGAACATGCCCCGTGGCTTCAGCATCATCGCACCAATGCTGACGCGGCTTCCGAGCGCGTGGTGTACGAAAACCAGCTGCCCGACCCCCAGCTTACGGTAGGCCTGGTCAATGTTCCCACCGACTCCCTTCGACTCGACCGCGAAGACATGACCATGACCGTGGTCGGCATACGCCAATCCTTTCCGCCAGGCAACACACTCAAACTGAAAGGGCTACGGGCTGAAAAGGAATTGACGCGCGAACAGGCGCAGGTGGAAATGGAGCGTCGCCGCCTCCTGAAACAGGTACGCCAAACTTGGCTGGAACTTTATTTTCAACAGCAGTCCTTGCGCGTCCTAGATGAATCGCGCCGTCTAGCGAAAAAACAACTGGAGTCTACGGAAGCGCGGTATCGCGCGGCGCAAGAGACGCAACAGTCCGTCCTGAAATCGCGTCAGGCGCTGGCACGCCTAAATGAACGCGGGCCGGCCATCCGCGCGCAGGCCATCCGTCTGCAGGCGCAGCTGGCGCGCTGGATCGGCGATGCCGCCTATGGGCCGCTGTCTTCCGAACTGCCTGTCCTGCCGGCGGTGGCCGAAACGTTCGACGCCAGCCACCATCCGGAGTGGCTCACAGTACAGTCCGGGTTGGAAGGAGCGCATCTTGAGGTCGAAATGGCACGCCAGGACTACAAGCCCGGCGTGATGCTCGACGTGTCCTATGGATTCCGCCGCGCCGCGCCCAATGGCATGGAGCGCCCGGACATGCTCACCGCCATGGTGACGCTCGATATACCCTTCTTCCGGGAAAAGCGCCAGGACCGAAAACTCGCCGAGAAACAGACGCTGGAAGCCGGCGCGCGTTACGAGGTGGATGACAAGCGGCGCGAACTGGAGGCCATGGACCGTTCCCTGCGCGCCGAACTCGATGCCCTTACCGCGCGCGAAAAGATTTATGTGGAGGAACTCCTTCCCGCGACCCACCGCGAAACCGAGATTACGGTTTCCGGTTTTGCGCGCGACCAGTCGAACTACCGCGATGCCATCATGAACTCGCTCGACACTGACTTGGCATACCTGCAATTGCGCGTCGAGCGCGCCAAGACCCAGGCCGAACTTCTGTATCTCACTGGAGAACCGCAGCCATGAATCGTAGAAAGATATTCATCGGAATCGCCGTGCTCGTCATGGTGCTGGGCATCGCCGTGATGGGATGGCACTATTTCATTGGCAAAACGGAAACAGTCGAATCGAAGGCAACGCAAGAGTCGAAACGCAAAATTCTTTACTGGACCGACCCGATGATTCCAGGCCTGAAGAGCGACAAGCCGGGCAAGTCCCCCATGGACATGGACATGGTGCCCGTATATGAGGACGAGGCTACCGTGGACAATGGAACCTCCATCACCATTCGCCCTGAAATAATCCAAAACCTCGGCGTGCGCTCCTACACGGTCACGCGTGGCAGCCAGCCGCGGCGCATCGCAGTCACGGGTTATCTGTTCCGCGACACGCAGGGAAACACTAGTGTCGCGGGAGGCACGACACCGGGAGTGGCCGGCGCGCATGGGCTCGCCGTGCTCGTGGACCTCATCGATCGCGACGCGAGTTTCGTGCACGTCGGTCAACACGCCGAAGTACGCGTGACCGACGTGCCGGATCGAACTTGGGGCGGCGTTGTCGAGGAAGTCGAGTCGGACGTGGGCATCGGCGCACGTACGGTGACGGCGCGCATCCGCCTGAGCCAGACGAGCGCCGTGTTGGAGCCCAACATGTTCGCCGAAGTCACGATCCTGGGTGCGGCTGCAAGCAAATCGGCGTTGTTCATCCCGCGCGAGGCGCTGATCCGCACCGGCACGCGCAACGTCGTGGTGCTCGCCCTCGACTCCGGCCGCTTCCAGCCAGTAGAGGTGACGCCAGGCGTCGAGTCCGACGACTGGATTGAAATCCGTCACGGCATCAAGGAGGGTGACATCGTGGTGACCTCAGGCCAGTTCCTGATCGACTCCGAGGCGAACATACGCGCGAGTTTCTCGCGCATGCGGTCCACGGAACCGGACGCCGCCGGCGAAACCAAGACGCCGGCCGGCGCACATACCAAACACTAGGAGCGCACCATGATCGCCAAACTCATCCGCTGGTCGCTCGCCAACCGTTTCCTCGTGCTGCTTATCACCGGCCTGCTCGTGGCGGCGGGAATCTACGCCGTCGCGCGCACGCCGCTTGATGCCATCCCCGATCTGTCCGACGTGCAGGTGATCATCAAGACCAATTACCCGGGCCAGGCGCCGCAGGTGATCGAGGACCAAGTCACCTACCCACTCGCCACCGCCATGCTGTCGGTGCCGGGTGCGGTCACGGTGCGCGGCTATTCCATGTTCGGCGACTCCTTCGTCTACATCATCTTCAAAGACGGCACCGATATCTACTGGGCGCGCTCGCGCGTGCTCGAGTACCTGAGCCAAGTGATCCCGCGCCTGCCGCGCGCGGCCAAGCCGGCGCTCGGGCCGGATGCCACCGGCGTCGGCTGGGTGTACGAGTACGCGCTGGTGGATCGCAGCGGCAAGCACGATCTCTCTCAGCTTCGCGCCATCCAGGACTGGTTCCTGAAATACGAACTGCGCACCGTGCCGGGCGTGTCCGAAGTTGCCGCAGTCGGCGGCATGGTCAAGCAGTACCAGATCGTCGTCGATCCGGCGAAGCTGCGCGCCTACCGGCTGACGCTGCCGGAGGTGCGCATGGCCGTGGAGAGAGGCAACCAGGAATCGGGTGGCGCGGTGATCGAGCTGGCCGAGGCCGAGTACATGATCCGTGTGCGCGGCTATATACAAGGTCTGGAGGATCTGCGCGCGATCCCGCTCGGGCTCACCTCGGCGGGCGCGCCGATCCGCCTCGATCAGGTTGCGGAGATTCGCGTGGGCCCTGAAATGCGCCGCGGTATCACCGAACTCAACGGCGAGGGCGAAGTGGCGGGCGGCATCATAGTCATGCGCCACGGCGAGAACGCACTCGCCACCATCAAGGCCGTGAAGCAGAAGCTCAATGTTCTCAAAAACAGCTTGCCGGAAGGCGTTGAGATTGTCACTGCCTACGATCGCTCCGGGATCATCCAGCGCGCCATTGGCAACCTCACTGGCACGCTTATCGAGGAATTCATCATCGTCGCGCTGGTGTGCCTAGCGTTCCTGTTTCACCTGCGCTCGGCACTGGTCGCCATCATCATGCTGCCGATCGGCATCCTGGCCGCCTTCATCGTCATGCAGGTGCAGGGCATCAATGCCAACATTATGTCGCTCAGCGGCATCGCCATCGCCATCGGCGTAATGGTGGACGCGGCCATTGTCATGATCGAGAACATGCACAAACACTTCGAACGTGAACAGGTCACGGACAGGAACCGCTGGGAGCTGGTGCGCCAGGCGACGGAAGAGGTCGGCCCGGCGCTGTTCTTCTCGCTGCTGATTATCACCGTTAGCTTCTTGCCAGTGTTCGCGCTTCAGGCACAGGAAGGCCGGCTGTTTGCGCCGCTCGCCTTCACCAAGACCTACGCCATGGCCGCGGCCGCCGGGCTATCGGTGACGCTGGTGCCGGTGCTCATGGGCTTCCTCATCCGCGGCCGCATCCGCCCGGAGCACGAGAATCCGCTCAACCGCTGGCTGATACGCGCCTATCGTCCGCTGCTCAGCTGGGTGCTGGTGCGACCGCGGCAGGTGCTCGCGGGCGCCTTCGTGCTGATCGCACTCGGCGCGATCCCGGTGCTGAAGGTCGGCACCGAGTTCATGCCGGACATGGACGAGGGCGACCTGCTGTACATGCCCACCACCCTGCCCGGGCTTTCGGCCGGTAAGGCGCAGCAACTCCTGCAACAAACCGACCGGCTGCTGAAGACGCTGCCCGAGGTCAAGACCGTATTCGGCAAGGCCGGGCGCGCGGAAACAGCGACCGACCCGGCACCGCTGTCCATGATCGAGACTGTGATCCAGCTCAAACCCCGCTCCGAATGGCGTCCTGGCATGACGACCGAGAAACTCATTCAGGAGATGTACGCACTGGTGAAGTTTCCGGGCCTGTCTAACGTCATCGTGCCGCCGATCAAGACGCGCATTGACATGCTCACCACCGGCATTCGCACGCCGGTCGGTATCAAGGTCATGGGACCGTCGCTTGCCACCATCGAATCCGTCGGGCGCGAAATCGAGCAGGTCATCCGCGCCATCCCCGGCACCACCTCGGTGTACGCCGAGCGCCTGACCGGCGCGCGCTATGTGGACATGAAGATCGACCGCAACCGCGCCGCGCGCTTCGGGCTCAACATCATGGACATCCAGGACACGGTCGAGACCGCAGTCGGCGGCATGAACCTGACCGAAACCATCGAGGGACGCGAGCGCTACCCGGTGAACCTGCGTTACCCGGCCGACCTGCGCGACTCGCTCGAACGCTTGCAGCGGCTGCCCATCCCCACCGTGAGCGGCGTGCCGATTGCGCTGTCCGAGGTGGCGGACGTGCGCATCGCCGATGGCCCGGACATGATCCGCAGCGAGAACGCGCGCCTCTCGGGTTGGATCTATGTGGACTTCCGCGACCGCGATATCGGCTCTTACGTCGCCGCGGCGCAGCTGGCGGTAGCGGAGAAGGTGAAGCTACCGCCCGGCTACACGATCGTCTGGTCGGGCCAGTATGAATATCTGGAACGCGCCATGGAGCGGCTGACCGTGGTCGTGCCGTTCACGCTCGCGATCATTCTGCTGCTGCTGTACCTCAACTTCCGCAACGGCATGGAGGTGCTGATCATCGTCACCACGCTGCCGCTCGCGCTCGTTGGCGGCTTCTGGCTGCTGTATCTGCTTGGTTACAATCTGTCGGTCGCGGTCACGGTCGGCTTCATCGCGCTTGGCGGCGTAGCCGTCGAGATCGGCATCGTCATGCTCACCTACCTCGACCTGGCGCTCAAGCGCCGCATCGCCGAGCGCGGCAGTAAGCTCACGCGCGAGGATGTGCGCGCGGCGGTGATCGAAGGCGCGCTGCTGCGCATCCGCCCCGCGACCATGACCAAAGTCGCCATCATCGCCGGGCTCCTGCCAATCCTGTGGAGCCACGGCACCGGTTCGGAGGCGATGCAACGCATCGCCGCGCCCATGGTCGGTGGCATGCTGAGCGTGGCGCTGCTCACGCTCGTGGTAATTCCAGCGGCATACCTGTTATGGAAGGAACACCAACTGAAGTAGACAGAAATGGCGAAGGCTAACCGCGTTTGCGCACATAAAACCGCAACGTGCCGCCCGTATCCTCCACGCGGATCAGTTCGTGACCGGTGCGGCCACACCAGGCGGGGATATCCATGCGTGCGCCGATGTCGGTGGCCACCAGCTCCAGCACTTCGCCGGGCAGCATGGCCTTGATGGCGCGGTTAGTTTCGACAATCGGCACCGGACAACACTGGCCGGAGGTATCGATGGTACGATTGGGATTTACTGATTCGGTGGGCATATTCTCTTCTCGTCATCTACTGAGCAGCTAGGCCTGCTTGCGTGTTTCTCGATTAGACGTTTCTCGACATCCGTCCATTCGCTGGGAATCACTTTCAGGTAAGCGCCAAGGCCGATGAGCTGAAACTGTTCCACCAGCGTGGAGCCGGTAGTACTAGTGTAAATAATTCCTTCCGCGTCGTTCTTGTATTCCGCCTCCGCTACCGAGACGCCAATGCCAAAGGCAGCGGACTTTTGGCCTTCCAAACACGTACGTCGCATTCCCGGAAGCGACTCTGGAAGCAACGGTTTACGTTTCCGGAAATCGACCGGCTCCACACCACCATTTGAGTCCATGGCTTTACCCACCGCCTTCATCGCCTCGTCCATGCTGGGGCTGTCGGCTCCGCAGCCAGCGCGGCGGATACTCCAACCCGAATCAACCGCCACTCGATCATAACGTGATCCGGAGAACGCCAGAAAGATATTCGCTGTATCTTGCGCGCATGTATTCTCCCTTTTTGTTGTGGGTTGATCCGCCGTCGGCGCATCCAACGCGCCATTCCACAAACCGGCATCTGGTTGGAAAAAGTATAGACCGATTCTGCGAGAGCGATGGCGGCTCCGCTCTGCCGTATCAGAGGGATATTCTGACCATATCCATACTCTGGCAGGTGTTTGCAACTTAATCCCGAGAAATATGCCCGTGAGGAGGCCCGCCGGCAGGCAGCGACGGATATAATCACGGGATGGGCAGAAACCGACTTCCACGACCCAAGAGTGCTGCGTACATCACGCCGGAAGGCGTGAAACGCCTGCGCGAAGAACTCGATCACCTGTGGCGCGTGAAACGCCCGCAGGTCACCCAAGCCGTCTCGGAGGCGGCAGCGCAGGGCGACCGCTCAGAAAATGCAGAATACATCTACGGTAAAAAACAATTGCGTGAAATTGACTGGCGCATCCGTTTTCTGCAGAAGCGCCTGGATGAACTTGTGGTTGTCGATCGCCAACCGGATGACGCCAATCGTGTCTTTTTCGGCGCATGGGTGCGACTGGAAAATGAAACGGGTAAGGTTGTCGAATACCGTATTGTGGGTCCGGACGAATTCGACCTCGAGAAAGGGCTGATCAGCATCGACTCGCCGCTTGCACGCGCGCTCCTTAAAAAATCTGTCGACGATGAGGTCACCGTCGATCTCCCGAAAGGGAGAACCGTCTATTCCATTCTGGAAATTCGCTACCATCCTCCCCGGTCCGGAACGGTTGTTCAGTGACTTCGTTCAGCACCCCCGAGATACATGCGCCGCACGTCTTTATTGTCGAGTAAGCGCTCACCCGAATCGGAGTATCGGTTGTACCCTAGTTCCAATGCATAACCACGGTCGGAGAGTTCAAGCGCCCGGGCGGCATTTTGTTCCACCATGAGCAGCGTTCGCCCCTGCTTCTTCAGCAACAACAAATGATCGAAGATCAGGTCCACGTATTTCGGCGACAGGCCGAGTGAGGGCTCATCGAGGATGACCAGCGTCGGATTCATCATGAGCGCGCGCCCGATGGCAAGCATCTGCTGCTCACCGCCGCTCAATTTTCCCGCAGGTTGCTGGCGTCGTTCATACAAACGCGGGAATTGTTCATACACCGACTCCACCGCAGCACGGCGCTTGTGCGTGTCCGTTTGTAAAAATGCGCCCATCTCCAGGTTGTCCGCCACCGTCATCTGGGAGAACACGATGCGCCCCTGTGGCACATAGCCAATGCCAAGCGTGGGTATCGCATGCGCCGGAGATCTGGTGATGTCACGGGAATTAAAGCGGATCGTACCCCGCTGCGCGGGCACCAGACCCACCACCGCCTTGATCACGGTCGACTTGCCGGCGCCATTGGGACCGATGATGGAAACGATCTCGCCCGGATTCACTTCCATGTCGATGCCGAACAACACCTGCACGGCACCATATGAAACTTCCAAGCCGTGTATCGAAAGGAGCGGTCCGCTCATGACGGCGCACCACGGCCAGCGCGAGGCTCACGCGTCTTACCAAAATAGGCCTCAAGCACCTGCTCATCCTCGCGGATAGCGTCAAACGCTCCACGTGCAATAACGCTTCCTTCACTCAAGACATAAACGTCAGAGCACAAATCGGATACCACCTCCATATTGTGCTCAATGATAAGGAAACTGGTACCGAGGCCGTTGAGGTGCCGCACCATGTCCCACAACGTCTGGCGCAAGGTTGGATTGACTCCCGCCGCCGGCTCATCCAGCAGAATCAGTGCCGGGTCGCTCATGAGCACGCGCAAGAACTCAACTAGCTTCTGCTGACCATAAGAAAGGTTTTTCCCGAGTACCGGCGCATAATCTTGCAGGTGTACGCGCCCGAGCAGACCCAGGGCTCGCTCCTCCACACTACGGTCCTTGCGACTGCCGGCCACCACCAGGTTTTCGAGAACCGTCAGGTCCGGGAAAACGTGACTTAATTGGAAAGTGCGTGCGAGTCCGCGATGATATATGGTGGACGGCCTCCGCCCCAGAATCTCCTCACGGTCGAACATAACGGAGCCCGTCGCGCCGCGATCCATGCCGGAGATAACCTGAAACATGGTAGTTTTCCCGGAACCGTTGGGTCCAATGAGACCGGTGATTGAACCACGCACCACGTGCAATTCCACCCCGCACAGGGCCTGCACACCACCAAAATCGCGCCGCAAATCGCGGGTGCAGAGGATATGATCCGGACCGCAGGCCGTGGTGGTCATGGCGTCTTCCGGACCTGGGAATCGGCACGCCCCTGCGGCCGCGCACGCACAAAGGAAAGCAGCCCTCCTGGCAGGTAAAGCACGACGGCAAGGAGCAGTACACCGAGCAAGGCCAGATGCGCGGCGGGAAACTGGGCCCATAAAAGTTCGCGCAGGACCATCACGACCCCCGCGCCGATCAACGGACCCCACACAGTGCCACTACCGCCGAACAGCACTATGACAATTATCTGGATGTTGAGTGCGGGAGAAAATACCGATTGCGGATTGATGTAACTGGTATACATCGCGTATACCGCACCCACCGCGCCTGGGATCAGCGCGCTCAATACGAAGGCCATCACCTTGTTGGCAACAGTGTTTACACCCACCATTTCCGCCGCCTCCTCATCCTCGCGGATGGCGCGCAACTCGAGCCCGAAGCGGCTGCGATACACGTACGCGACGATAAGCGTCGCTGTTGTTGCCAGCGTCAGCATGGAAAAATAATTGGTACGCAGGGAAGGCAGTAAATCGGGGGCAAGCGAGATACCATCGCCGCCGTGGGTCAGATCGGTCCACAAGGTGGCCGCGATACGCCCCACCTCGTTGAGGCCGAGCATGGCGATGGCGAAATACGGACCGCGCAGCCGCAGGGTCAGCAATCCGAGCGGAATCGCCAGCAACAGTGCGATGCCTCCGCCTTTGAGTACTGCAAGCCACCAGGGGAACCCGGCGAGCAGCAACAAGGCGCCGGCATAGGCGCCGACGCCAAAAAAGGCGGTGTGCCCAAATGAAACATAGCCCGTCATGCCCGAAATCAGATTCCATGCCTGCCCCAGAGCAATCATCATGAATACCTGCAACAGGAACGACTGGTAATAATCATTCACGTAAAGCGGTGCCGTCATCGCGAGCATAAGCAGCGCTGTTCCGAGCCAGAGGTCTTTATACTTGCGGTTTGGCATAGGCCACTCCCTTGAGACCTGAGGGCCGGATAAGCAGGACCGCCACCAATAGTAGATAGGCCACCGCCTCGGCCCACTGGCTGGAGGCAAACCCACCGACGTAGGCCTCCACCACACCCAGCAGGAGACTGCCATAAAACGCCCCGGCAAAATTACCCATGCCGCCAATAATGATGATGGCGAAACACTTCTGGATAAAATCCGCACCGGATTCCGGCGAAAACGAATAGATCATGGTCAGCATCACGCCCGCCGCGGCGGCCATGGCGGCGGACAGGCCAAAAGTCAGCATGCGTATCATACGCACATCGATGCCGCAGATGGCGGCGACTTGGGCATGCTCAGAGACGGCGCGGATGGCCTTCCCCAAACGGGTACGATCGAGAAAAAGAAAGACAGCGGCGGTCAACAAAACAGACACGATGGCGGCAGCGGCGCGCGGTTTGGAAATGGCGAATTCACCCATCACCAACGCACCTTGCAATTCCGGCACAGATTTATACTCGGAGGTAAATGCCAGCAGGCCGAGATTAAGCAGGATAATGGAAAGACCGTAGGTAGCCAGAAGCGACGTAAGCAGCGGCCGGCCGACCACGCACTCAATCAAAACCCGCTCCAGATAAAATCCAAGAACGAAAACCATCGGAACCACGAGCAGCAACGACCACAACGGGTGCCAGCCGAGATAATGGTATAGAAGGTAGGCGGCGAAGGCGCCGACGAGCATCAGTTCGGCATGCGCCAGGTTGATAACGCGCATCACACCAAAAACGAGATTAAGGCCACACGCGAGCAGCGCATAGAGCGCGCCCGCGAGCAACCCGTCGATCAACAACTGTAGCAGGATAATGGGGTCGAGGAGTTCCACCCCTTAGCCCGACTTAACGCTTCGCCCAATCCTTGAAAGGATAAACTGGCTTTGCCGTGGCGGCGCTTTCCGGCAAAATCATCTGGCGCACACCATTTATCCATTGAATGGTATAACCGGGCTTGCCAATCTGCTGACCGGTGCTATCCACCTTATAGCGGCCGAAGGTGGTAGTAATATCGAGTTCTAACAAGGCTTGGCGCAGCCTGTCCTTGTCGAGTGATCCCGCCTTCTTGACTGCTGCCTCCAGCACCTGACCTGTACCATAACCGCCAGCGGCGTGATAGCCAGGCTCTGCGCCATATTTCTTGGTGTAGCGCGCGGAGAATTCTTTTGCGCCAGGAATGTTCAGTGTCGACTCCCATTGCGTGTTACCCATCACACCTTCGGCATCTAGCCCGAGATTTTGGCCAAAGTCTGGCAGGCCTGGTCCCACGGCAAAGGCAAACATCTTGGCATAAAAGCGATTCTCTTTTGCTTGACGCATGAAGGCGGTGGAGTCGGGCAAATACGATCCTCCGATAACGACATCGGGCTTTCTCGACTTCATTTTGATGATCATGGAGGAGAAATCGGTCGAGGCCTTGCCATACTCTTCCTCGAACACGAGATTCATCTTGAGCGCCTTGACCTTGGCCTTGACGCCATTAGCGACATCACGCGGGAAGTCCGTGTTTTCATATATCAGCGCCACACGTTTTAGACCCTTGGCCTTAGCATAGGTGAGAATCTGATCCATGTAAGTATTCGCGGGCGTGTAAAGGCCGAAGATGTTCTTGTAGCCACGGGTCCAGATATTGGAGTCCGAAGCGCCGGAGGACACCATTGGAAAATGGTACTTCTCCGCCACCGTGCTGGTGGCGATGGTCACGGCAGAGGAATACGGACCAATGAGTAAATCTACTTTATCGTCAGTGATGAGTTTCTCATACAACTTGACGCCGGTCTCTGGTTTGGACTCGTCATCATAATGGACAAGCCGTACTTTCGACCCCAGCAGACCGCCGCGGGCATTGACTTCTTCCACCCACATGTTGAACCCGTTCAACTGGTCCTGCCCGGTGCGCGCATATTTCCCGGTCAGGGCCACGGAGGTGCCCACGACGACGTCATTTGCCGACACGGAAAATGAAAAAAAGCCAAGAGTCAGAACTGCAGGAAGCAGGCCAGACAACCACGATCGATGTTTCATAGACGAACTCCTCCTTAAGCAGCCGTGATTACGGGACAATCAACGCTTTCTACCATACCACAGGAATGGAATGAGATAAAAAACCAGTTATCGCCCCGGAAGACGCCAATGACCCGGTGCTCACGCTGCTATCAGGTTGTGTCTTTCCCCAGTTTTCTTGCTGCTTATCGTGCACTAATTCAGCCCGTAGCGCCGCAGTTTGCGATACAACGTCCGCTCACTGATACCCATCGCCTCCGCCACCGCACGACGCTGACCTCCGTAACGCGTCAATAGGTCCACCATGTAGCTCGATTCCAGGTCACGAATGCTTGGCATCGGCTTGTCCTGCGAAACCGGAAACTGGGGAGCAATATCCTTCTTCGCACCGCTCCCAGGACGGTGACTGTCAAATACGATATCGCCCACACCGATTGCGCCATTGCTCGTACTGCTGCTCATCGCTACGGCACGCTGCAAGACATTGCGCAATTCACGGACATTGCCAGGAAAATCGTAATTCATGAGTTTGTCCAGGGCCTCACCGGTCAGATAACAGTGCAGGCGATTGGTCATATTGAGGCGAGCCAGCAACGCCTCTGAGATGACAGGGATGTCGCTGCGCCGCGCCCGCAGGGGCGGCAGATCCACCGTGATGCAGGCGAGGCGGTAATACAGATCCTCGCGGAATTCATTCTGTCCCACCATCTCCCGGATGTGACGGTTGCTGGCCGCAATAACCCGCACGTCCGCCCGCAAAACCTCGTGTCCGCCCACTCGCCGGAACTCGCCCGTTTCCAGAACCCGTAACAATTTCGCCTGCATCGTCGAAGGCAGTTCGCCGATTTCATCCAGAAACAGTGTGCCACCATCGGCCAGTTCAAACAGCCCCTGCTTGCGTCCCACACAACCGGTGAAAGAACCTCGCTCGTGTCCAAAAATCTCGCTCTCGAACAAAGACTCGGACAACGACGCACAATCCACTGCCATGAAAGGACCCTTCTTGCGCGGGCTTTGTTCATGTACGTAATGAGCGGCAAGCTCCTTGCCGACCCCGCTTTCGCCGTAAAGCAGGATATTGGCGTTGCTATCCGCCGCACGCGTGAGTTGTTCCACCGCGTGCAAAAAGGCAGGCGAGCGACCAATCAACCGCATCTCGTTGCAATCGAGGTCATTTTGTGTCGCCAGGCGGAAGATGGCCTCGCCCAACAGATAACCTCCCCCTGGCTTAGGGATCATGTAACCCTTGATCTGCACATGCTCCGGCCGCCCCAGTGAATCGTAATGTGTGTGCAGCGACTGGCATGGCCGGTGGTTCTCGAAAATCTCGCGATGCGGGCATTCCTCGCCATGTTTCCAGCAGGGTGAATCGCGATGGTGTGAAATTTCGTGGCACTGCCGCCCGACGATCTTGTCCGCCTCGACGCCATAGGCACGCTGATAGGCCTCATTAGCAGCAACCACCTGATAGGCCTCGTCGATGAGAACGAAGGGATTCTCTTGCGCATCAATCAGCGCTTTTAATGTATGCGTCATGTCAAAAATCATGCACCACCCCTAATAATCTGCCAGAATGGCAGTCCAATGGTTATTGAATGACGCCGATGACATGTCAACCTGACAATTATGTCAATGACATAGGTCACAGATCTTAGTTTTTCCAGTAAATATAATGAGTTGTTTATTGGTATGGGGATTGCACTAAGTCTTCCAATTCAGTTTCAACCCATCAAATAATGAGGTGTACATGGCTCACATTGTCATAGTCGGTGCTGGCCTCGGTGGTCTTCCCGCTGCCTACGAGATGCGTGAAGCGCTCGGCAGTCAGCATAAAATCACGGTCATCAATGCTTCGGAAAGTTTTCAGTTCGTGCCCTCGAATCCGTGGGTCGCCGTGGGCTGGCGTGACCGTCCGCAGATTACGTTCCCGCTGCGCCCGGTGCTGGAACGAAGAGGGTTGCATTTTATCGCCCAGACGGTAACCAAAATAGATGCCCACCAAAACCAGCTGACACTCGCCAACAACGATACCGTGACATACGACTATTTGATCATTGCCACCGGTCCGAAGCTCGCCTTCGACGAGGTCCCAGGCGCAGGACCCGGTGGGCACAGCCATTCCATCTGTACCACGGAGCACGCTGAAAAGGCCTGGGTGGATTACCAGAAATTACTCGCGAACCCGGGTCCGGTGGTGATCGGTGCCATGGCGGCGGCCAGTTGCTTTGGACCGGCTTATGAATTTGCCTTTATTGTCGATGCCGAACTGCGGCGGCGGAAAATACGCCACAAGGTACCCATCACCTTTGTCACCAGTGAGCCGTACATTGGCCATCTGGGGTTGGGGGGTGTGGGCAATTCGCAGGGACTGCTCGAGGCCGAGATGCGTGACCACCACATCAAGTGGATCACCAACGCCAAAACCACGAAGGTGGAAGCGGGCAAGATGTTCGTATCGGAACTCAATGCAAAAGGCGAAACAACAAGAGAAATCGAGGTGCCATTCAATTTCTCCATGATGCTACCTGCGTTCAAGGGCGTGGACCCGGTCGCGGCCGTCGAGGGACTGTGCAACCCGCGCGGGTTTGTGCTCGTGGATGAATACCAGCGCAGCAAAAAATATCACAATATTTTTTCCGCGGGGGTGTGCATTGCTATCCCACCCGTTGAAGCAACACCGGTCCCGACGGGAGCACCCAAGACCGGTTACATGATCGAAACCATGGTCACGTCGATTGTGGCGAACATCAAGTCGGATCTGGAAGGCACACCAGCCAAGGCCATCGGGACCTGGACCGCCATCTGTCTCGCCGACATGGGTGACACCGGCGTTGCCTTCGTGGCCATGCCGCAGATCCCGCCGCGCAACGTGAGTTGGATGAAAAAAGGCCGCTGGGTGCACTGGTCCAAGATTGCCTTTGAGAAATATTTCCTGCGCAAGATGAAAAGAGGAAAATCCGAACCACTCTATGAGAAGTACATACTCAAACTGCTCGGTATCCAGCGGCTGAACAAGAAAGCCACCTAAAGAAAAGAAAGATTGTTTCTCCTCCCTCCTATACGGAGCATGGGCGCGGTGGAAACTGCGCCCTTTTTTTGCCAGACGCATAAGCGTCCACTACAGTAGCGCCACTCCACGCTCAGGCCAACATATTGAACCCAGGAAACCTCGGTCGCCACGGCACTGCCATGCTGCCACGAATTGTCATCGTTATCGGCTTTGTAAGTCTGCTGAATGACTTTGCCAGTGAAATGGTGGTGCCATTGATCCCCCTACTACTGGCCACGGTACTAGCAGCCGGGCCGGTGGCGCTCGGGTTGATCGAGGGCGTTGCCGACACCGTATCCAATCTGCTTAAACTCTGGGCCGGGCGTCATTCCGATCTCTACGGCCAGCGCCGCAAACCCTATGTGGTAGCGGGTTACCTGCTATCAAACATTGTTCGCCCTTTGATCGGTTTCTCCGGCAGCTGGCTGACCGTGCTCACGCTGCGCGTCACTGATCGTATCGGCAAGGGATTACGTACCGCGCCGCGGGATGCATTGATATCCGATTCGATCCATGATGACATCGCCGGACGCGCCTACGGGTTTACACGCGCCATGGATCACGCCGGCGCCGTGCTGGGTGCCTTGACTGCCGCCGCGGTGGTGCACTGGGAAACGGCGCGCCTCGATGCGATCATCGCGCTTTCATCAATACCCGGTGTGCTCGTCGTGACCCTTACCGCCTTCGGTATCAAAGAGGCTTCACATACGCGTGTGATCAAACATGAAACACCGCCGCTGGTGTGGTCCCTCCTCAGCCCCGCCACCAGGCATTATCTTCTTGTCATTGGGTTCTTCACGCTCGGAAAAATCCCGGAGACTTTTCTGCTGTTGCGCGGCTACGGACTCGGCATGTCCGTCGTGGAACTGCTGCTGCTGTGGGCCATGATGCATGTGGTGAAATCCCTCATTTCCGAATACGCCGGTCGGCGCGCCGACCGGTACGGCCGCCGGCCGCTGATCCTGACAGGATGGTGCGTTTACGCTATTGCCCTGGCGGGCCTTGCGTTTGTCGAAACCAATAAGGAACTCTGGGGCTGGAGTCTCGTGCTCGGAAGTTACTTTGGCCTTACTGAAGGCGCGGAACGTGCCTTAGTGCGTGACCTCGCTTCTCCCGACGAACGCGGCACGGCTTTCGGCTGGTTTCACATGCTCGTGGGGCTATGTGCCATTCCTGCGGGCTTGTTGTTGGGCGGTCTGTGGAGCATGGCAGGTGTCAAGGTGGCCTTTTTGTTTTCAAGCCTGCTCACCACCGTGGCCGCCATCAGCTTCTGGCGCTTCGTGCGTCCCTGACCGTTTCCATTTCCCTCCATTTCACATAAGCTGCGCGACCATGACCACGCCAGCCTCCTTGCGCCTGAACAAAAACGAAGACCGTCGACTGCGTGCCGGGCACGTATGGGTCTTCAGCAACGAAGTGGATACACGTGTCACGCCGCTGAATCAGTTCGAGCCCGGACAACCGGTGATGATTGAAGACGCCTCCGGCCGAGTGCTGGGAACCGGCTATGTCAATCCGCATGCCCTCATCTGTGCGCGTCTGGTTTCACGCGACCCGGAATATTTCCTTGATCAATCGCTGCTCGTGCACCGGCTTAACATTGCGCTTTCCCTGCGGGAACGACTGTTCGACACCCCTTATTACCGTCTCGCCTTCGGGGACGCCGACAATCTGCCGGGGCTGGTCGTGGATCGTTACGGGGATATTGTGGTGGTGCAGATTACGACGGCCGGCATGGAACGGCTGAAAAGCGAAATCGTCGGCGCTCTCACGAAGGTTATCCAACCGCGCGCGATTCTTTTCCGTAACGACACGGCCAGTCGCGAACTTGAAGGGCTGACAAACTATGTCGAAACCGCTCTGGGAGATGTGCCTGAACGGGTGACATTAGAAGAAAACGGTGCGAAATTCGAAGTCCCGCTGCTCACCGGCCAGAAGACCGGCTGGTTCTACGACCAGAGACTGAACCGTGCACGTTTTCGACATTACACCCGCGGCCAGCGGGTGCTCGATGTCTTCAGCTACCTCGGTGCCTGGGGCGTGCAAGCGGCGTGCGCCGGGGCGGAATCGGTGTTGTGCGTGGACAGTTCTTCCAAGGCCATCGAAGGGGTATCCCGCAACGCGGAACTTAACAATGTCGCCAGCAAAATCAGCGTGGAACAGGAAGATGCCTTTGAAGTACTGAGGCGCCTACGTGCCGCGCGGGAGCGCTTCGATGTGGTGGTGGTCGATCCCCCTGCCTTCATCAAACGCAAAAAAGATATGAAGGAAGGCACGCTGGCGTACCAGCGGCTCAACCAGATGGCCATGCAGGTGCTCGCGAAAGACGGGATACTCGTTTCCTGTTCCTGTTCCTACCATATGATGCGCGAGACGCTGCGTGATGTACTGCTGAAGAGCAGCCGCCACGTGGATCGCTTCATGGAGATCGTCGAGGAAGGTCATCAGGGTCCAGACCACCCGGTACACCCCGCCATTCCGGAAACGGCATACCTTAAAATATTTGTCACCCGCCTCCTGCCAAACTGAGTCAACGTCTGCGGGTATAGCTGCAGTCCGCCTACCAGCCTCATAGAAATAAGCGGTATATCAATAGGTTGTATTAGGAATACAACGCTGACCCATGGTTCATTGGCCATCCGTCTACCGCCATTTCAATGGCACATTTAATGCAAACAATCCAAGTAGACCTATATCTCATGGGAGTTTCCCAATGGAATGTACTCACGCTAAAGGCTGTGAGCTGTTCGCCCAGTTCGCTCTCAATCCGGCACTCAAAGTCTGGCAAATCCATTATTGTGACACCGATCAGCACGCCCGCTGCGCGCGCTATCAAATGTCGCTCGCGGGCCAAGTGGCACCGCTTAACCTGCTGCCCAACGGCAAGATCGTGGAGGCACCGCGCGACAACAACGCCTATGGCGCCACCGCTCTATTCAACGCTATTCTGAAAAATCGCACCCCCATGGTGGAATCGATGCTGAAGAACGGCATCGATATCAATGTTAAGACTCCGGACGGCACCACACCGCTGATCGCGGCTGTGACCAAGGGAAACATAGAAATCATGCAATTGCTGGTCACCAAGGGAGCCGATGTCAACGCCCAGAACAACGCGGGCGCGACAGCCTACATGCTGGCAATGCGTTCCGGTTTTACCCCGGGGATTGCATTGTTAAAGGCATCCGGCGCCACGGCGTCCGCCACCGCCACTTCCGTCGATGCCGAATTCGATGCGATGCAGAATGAAGAGCCGGCTCCGAAGGCCGAAGCCAGCGCACGCGTGGTGCCCATGCCGACAGAACGTAAACCGACGAGTGTGCCTGCCGAACAAACCGGCAAGTCTGGACAAAGCTATTACCTGCGTATCATGGCCAAATTCGATCGCGCCGTTTCCACCAAGGTCGTCGATATATTCCGCGACCTGGGAATTGACACCGACGCCACCATGCAGAAACGACCGCCCGAGGGCGTACAGGTGTCGCCCATCTTCGTCCTGACCGTGCCGGTCGCGGAACAGACGATATTCAAGGCGATCGCCAAAATTGAAAGTCTGGGATCAAGCGTCAGCAAGGTAACCTGCATGCGGCTTGAAGAAATAACGGGTTCCGGAAAAGCACGGAGGGCGTCATGATCGAATATTGGCCTTGGTGGCTTGGCGCGCTCGCGCTCGCCGGCATCACCCTGGGATTCTGGGTGATCATCGGCCGTACGCTCGGGGTTTCCGGGAGTTGGAGCCGCACCGCCGGCTGGCGTGAGTCACGCATGGTCGAGAGAATCGAAGCGCCGATGCGCAAGAATCCTTCCGCCATGGAAGATGCACTACTCGCCGCCACCTTGGCGGAATTTGGTGAACAGCAGACGTTGCAAACGCTGTATGCCGCCAGCGCGGGTGCCGCGACGCTACCTAACGCGAAACGGACCACCCCGACTGCTGCCAAGAAATCCGCCAAGCCGGCGCCGCTGGCGGATCGCACGCCTTGGGGGGTGCATGTGACTTTTCTGATATCGATGTTGATCGGCGGCACGCTCGCCGCCGTCTCCATGGGCGAACTCCAGTGGCATTTTGACCTGGGCAGTGTTCACACCATGTTCTTTGGGAGCGGCATGGAAATGTGGGTTGCCCTGCTGCTCGGCGGTACCATGGTCGGATTCGGCACGCAGATGGGAGGCGGCTGTACCTCCGGCCACGGCCTGAGCGGCTGCTCACGTCTCGTTCCCGCCAGTCTCCTGGCCACCGGCGTATTTTTCGGCAGCGCCGTGGCCGTCTCGTTCTTCGTGGAGGTAATTTCCAAATGACTTCCCTGCAACAACATCTGCGTTATGCCGCCTTCGGGCTGCTGATGGGCCTTACTCTGAGTTTCATCGGTTTCACGAACTACGGTGAAATCCACAAAATGTTCACCTTCGCCGACTGGCGACTGTTTCTGACCTTTGCCGGCGCCGTGGCGCTGTCGATGGTCGGGTTCTTCGTGCTGGCCCGAGGTCAACACATCACCAAAAAACCTCTACATAAAGGCACAATCCCCGGGAGTATCCTCTTTGGGGTCGGCTGGGCACTGACCGGCTCCTGCCCGAGCATAGCCTTGGTACAACTGGGCCAGGGTTACATCCCGGCCGTCTTCACTATCGTCGGCATCTTCTTCGGCACATGGGCCTACAAACACGTGCACCGCGAATTCTTCCGCTGGGATACTGGCTCCTGTGAATAACCAGCCGGAACCATACCGCGACCCCAGACCCGCTTAGTTTGAAAATATTTGCCCGCCGCTAAGCCAATTTCACCGGCTTGGCGACGGGCATATACCAGCCAGCCATTGGCTTAGTTTCCATATATAATTACTTTCGAAAAAAATAACGCCACGATGAAATATTTTGGGCCTTGCCTGCGTCTCTTATAAGTTCAATAATCCCGATTGAGTCAGACATCCTGAATCAACCTTGCGAGGAATAATCATCACATGAGACTCACAAAGACCCTGCTCCCTTGTATCCGTAATACCATCTCATTGCTGTTGCTGCTGACCGTCGTCGGTTGTGCCTCCATGCCCTCCAGTGGGAAACAGGGCGTGGTTATCCAAGTCAGCGATGATAACCCGGTTACCTGGAACCAGGCGCTCAACGTTGCACAAAATATTCCGGAGATAGTGGGCAAGGACAATGTTACTGTAGAAATTGTCGCCTTCGGCAAAGGGATCGGCATGCTTAAATTTGACTCAGAAGTCGGGCAGCGGCTGGCTACCGCCAAGAATGACGGCGTTGCCATCAGGGCCTGTGGCGTGACCATGAGAAAATCCAAACTCACCGAAAAAGATCTTTATCCGGATGCGGGCATTTCTGTCGTGCCGGCGGGCGTGGTGGAGATCATGACCAAACATAATGAAGGCTGGTTTGTAATCAGACCGTAAACTGGCGTATCCCAATCCAGATGCAACAAAGGGCGCCCTGAGCGCCCTTTGTTTTTTTTGGTAAATTCACTCAGGAATCAGGTGAACGTGTTCCGTTGCCGCAGCGTGCGTGGTTCTGTGTTTGTGCGCCGTGTTTTTCCGAATCGCATGATCCTGCTGGGTGTTCTTGCTGAAATTACCCTGATCCTTTTTATTGATTTCACGCCGTGGGGAAACAGGTTATTTAGTACAACGCCAATCCCATTAAGCATCTGGCTCCATGTTGTGCCCTTCGCGCTCACCATGCTGCTGTGCGAAGAATTGCGCAAGGCGGTGGTACGGCGCCTGCACAAGACTCACCTTACGGTTGAGTAAGCGTGGAAACACACGCCGGGCAATTTCCTGCCGCCTGCCGGGCGCGCGGCCAGGCATTCCACAGCGAGGCGGCTACCAATACCGCCATTCCGGCGTACATGGCAGCATCGGAATCAAATGCGAACTTGCCCACCAGGAGCATGGCCGAAGCCGCGATACCCACGAACAACGGGCCATAACCTCGACGTCGCGACGCGCGCCAACCCAGCGCGATCAGCGACAGAAACAGAAACGCCGTGGTCAACGGCAACAAGTACGGCGTGTAGTTGATAAAACCAAGACCCATGGAACTTAGTAGTCCCGAGTACGCGGGCCAACAGGCCGGGCAGGTAAGCTTTGGCAATGCCGCCGCGCCGATACCGGGCAGGGTAGTGATGAAACTGCGCAAACCCGCGCGCGGTGCTACGGCGTGGGTGGACACGCCCGCATGGGCTTCGCGCAGCGCGGTGGCGATGTCGTCCACGGCGGGTGCGCCATCCAATGTTCCTGATGTTTGCGCATACACGCGACAGGCACCGGCTTCTTCGCCGGACGGTTCCATGCCCATAACGTCCCGGCCATTCACCAAAACGGAGGGCGAACCATAGGCACGTACATGAGCGGGGCTAGCCGGATCGTTGCGCTCCCATTCTTGCCACTGCGGGGTCATTCCGGTCGCGGCAAACGCCTTCAACAGCCGTTCGCGCGCCAAAGAAACGTTAGGGCACTCGCGAAAATAGATCAGTTCAACGGTCATGGTATTTAACCTCACTTGTCCAAAGCATCAATAATGGGGCATTCGCCGGCGGGTCCGCGCCCTCGGCAGGCGGCCGTGAGTTTCACCAGGGCCCGCTCCATTTGCCGGAGCAAATCGAGCTTGGCGCGCACCTCGCCGATTTTCGCTTCGGCACGCTTGCGGATGTCCGCACAGGTGGTTCCCGGCGCAACGCGCAAATCCAGCAGCTCCTTGATGTCCTTCAAACTGAAACCCAGCGCCTTGGCGTGGCGGATGAAACGCAGCCGTGCCAGGGTCTCGTCCGGATACTGTCGGTAACCGGATGCCCGACGCGGCGGTTCAGCAATCAACCCTTCGCGCTCGTAATAGCGGATGGTCTCCACACCCGCGCCGGACAGGCGCGCCAATTGGCCGATGGTGTACGCAGGCATAAGCGATACTCCCGTCATGGATGACACTCTAATCCCTGTACCATACTACAGGGTCAAGCGCGGCGAGAGATACGTTGGTCATGGTGTTGCGTCGTCAAAACAACCGGAAACGTTACACTGGCATCGGTTCCGAAACGTAGCTCGCCGTGATATGTATTCTTGGCTGCTGACTCACCGGGGCGGGCCGCGGTGAAAAAGCCCACGATCAACAACGCATCGATAACAGCCGATCACGTAAGGGTGCTGGCGGGTGAAATGGTAGTGGTACATGCTCACTGAACGTGGCCACCCAGTTGTATCTCGTGGGTGTGACCGTGACATTCATCTAGGTCGCCATTGGTGAGTTCTTTTTCGGAGACACCACACGGACCAAAGATGGGGAACCCATCCAGCATGAATCCAGCGAGGCTGCCTCACCCATCAAAGGAGAGAGATCCAGGAATAGTTATTCCGTGCTGGCTTGGTACGTCAAGTCTTGGGAAGCGTGACGCCCTGCTGGCTCTGATACTTCCCGCCGCGATCCTTATAAGAAGTCTCGCAGACCTCGTCGGCCTCGAAGAAAAGCACCTGGGCCACACCTTCATTGGCGTAGATCTTGGCCGGCAGGGGAGTGGTGTTGGAGAACTCGAGCGTGACGAAGCCTTCCCATTCGGGCTCGAACGGCGTTACGTTCACAATTATTCCACAATTCGAGACGAAGACACCGGATTCGAGCGCGAAGTTGCCTGCCTCGGGGACCGTTAGACAATAAACGTCGTGATCGCCGGGCAGGTCGCGAATCTTTTCAATCTTGTGATTGCGGCCCGGTTGTCCTCTGAATGCTTCAATGACTTCTGGAAACCGGCGAAACACCGACCGGTCATAGCCCAAAGGATTGCGGCGCCCAGCAATGACGGCACTGCGAACATCGGCATATCCCGGATCGCGCGTCAACCGCCGGAATCCTTCACGAATCGCAGCGCCATGCTCGGCCGGATCGAACTCGGCGCCAAAGTTTTCACGATCGTGATGACGGATATGCTCGGCGGCGGCCATGCGTGTGATGTTCCAAGGGCGGTTGTTGCGCCGATCATGGTCCAGATGATGCCGATGCTCGCCGCCACGGTCAGTATATACGCCGTGATGAAGATTCCATTCGTCCGCGAGCCGATGCGTCGGGGTGTAGTGCCGATTGATTGGCTGATAAACCATTTCGTAGCCGCGAAATAATTCCCGGTAAAGCGGCATAAGCGAATCGCCGGGGCGGAGGTCACCCGCCGGGGCCGTCGTTCCATCGCGTCGGATAAACACGTGATCCGACGTGCAACGGATCGGCTCGCCCGAATCGAGCGCAATCTCGATCAGCGCGTCACGCCCCACCAAACGCGGCACTTCGAGCTTGGTAACATGAATCCTCCCAAACTCGCCAAGACTGTATCCCCAAAAATCCTCGCCTTGATCGGCTCTTCGAGCCATGTCCTCGAATGCAACCGATGTTCCGTCCACAAGTGCCACGCGTTGATCGCCGCGGAAACAGCGGGCATAGGTAGATTTGCCCAAGCAAACAGATAGCACGTTGCGCGGGATGCGGAAATACTCCACCGTGCGCGCGAGCGCGAAGGAGTTCGGCGGGATGATGCAGACATCGCCCCTGAAATCCACGAAGCTCTTGGCATCGAAATTCTTGGGGTCGACGATGGTGGAATTGATGTTGGTGAAAATCTTGAACTCGTCCGAGCAACGGATATCGTAACCGTAGCTCGAGGTGCCATAGGAAACGATGGGGCCACTGTCATTCCGCTTGACCTGGTTCGGCTCGAACGGATCGATCATGCGGTGGCTTTCCGCCATCCGGCGGATCCACTTGTCGGATTTGATGCTCATTTATAAACGGTATTTTGCCGCAAAGGCGCGGGGTTTCAAAGAAAAATAAAACGGATCCGCGGACGAACGCGGATCAACAGCCCATTCTCAGAGAAGAAGCTGTTTTTATCTGCGTTAATCTGCGGTTTCAGAGTTTTATGTATTTTGAATAACGATGCTCGGGAACTTGGCCGAGAAATCCTTCTTCTGCAACGACAGCTTGGCTGCCACCCGACGGGCGATGTCGCGGTAGATCTTGGAAATACGGCACTCGGGATCGGCCACCACCGTGGGTTTACCGCTGTCCGTCTCCTCGCGGATGCGGATGTCGAGCGGCAGCGAGCCCAGGAAATCCACATCGAACTGCTCGGCCATGCTCTGACCGCCGCCTGAACCGAAAATATGCTCCTCATGGCCGCACTTGGAACAGATATGCGTGCTCATGTTTTCGACGATGCCCAGTACCGGTATCTCGACCTTCTCGAACATTTTGAGGCCCTTGCGCGCATCCAGCAGGGCGATGTCCTGCGGGGTGGTCACGATGACTGCACCGGACACGGGCACCTTCTGCGCCAGCGTGAGCTGGATGTCGCCGGTACCCGGCGGGAGGTCGACGATCAGGTAATCGACGTCCTTCCAGTTGGTGTCACGCAACAGCTGTTCCAATGCCTGGGTGACCATCGGACCACGCCAGATCATGGGTGTTTCGTCATCGACCATGTAACCGATGGACATGGACTGGAGGTGGTAACTGACAATCGGCTCAAGCGTCTTGCCGTCTTTGGATTCCGGCTTCATCTTAACGCCGAGCATGCGCGGCTGGCTTGGACCGTAAATATCCGCATCCAGAATACCGACACTCGCGCCTTCCGCGGACAACGCAAGCGCGAGGTTCACCGCCACAGTGGACTTGCCCACGCCGCCCTTGCCCGAGGCCACGGCAATGATGTTCATGATGCCGGGAATGGCTTTGACACCCTTCTGCACACCGTGGCTCACTATTTTGGAAGAAACGTTGACCGTCACTTCCTTCACGCCGGGAACCACGGCAATCTTTTCTTTCAGCTTCGCCGCCAGCTCCGACCAGTAACCCTTGGCCGGGAAGCCGAGCACGACCTCGACGGTCACCTTGCCGCCATCGATGGCGATATTCTTCACGGCCTTGGCCGTCACCAGGTCCTGCTCGAGGTAAGGATCGATCAGCTCTTTGATCGCTGTTTCAATTTGCAGTTGGGAAACTTCCGCCATGAAACTCACTCCAGATTCAGTCTTTAAGGGGGCGACATGCTACACCGGGAACTCAAAAAAGTCATGGCCGGGGGCGGCATAAAGTCTCGATTTCCCTTATGATACCGGGGTTAAAACCGTAGCCGCTGAAAAACCATGCTACCTTGATGCGATTCTATGCCCGAAAAGAAACGAAAAATACTCGTCACCAGCGCCCTGCCCTACGCCAATGGCCCGATCCACCTCGGGCATCTCGTGGAATACATCCAGACCGACATCTGGGTGCGCTTCCAGAAGATGCGCGGGCACGAGTGCCACTACGTCTGCGCCGATGACACGCACGGCACGCCGGTGATGCTGCGTGCCCAGCAGGAAGGTATCAGCCCGGAAAATCTCATCGCGCGCATGGCCGAGGAACACCAGCGCGACTTCGCCGATTTTGGCATTGGGTTCGACAACTACTATTCCACGCATTCGGACGAGAATCGCGATTTCGTGACGGAAATCTACCGGCGGCTCTCCCAGGCCGGGCACATCACCCGACGCACGATCAAACAGGCCTATGACCCGGTCAAAAACATGTTTTTGCCCGACCGCTTCATCAAGGGCACCTGCCCGCGCTGCAGCGCACCGGACCAGTACGGCGATTCGTGCGAAGCCTGCGGCGCCACCTATGCACCGACCGAACTGAAAAATCCGGTGTCTGCCCTCTCGGGTGTGCCACCGGTGGAGAAAGACTCGGAGCATTATTTCTTCAAGCTCGGCGACTTTGAATCCTGGTTGCGCGAGTGGCTGCACCCGGATATCACGAAGGCACGCCACGTGCAGCCGGAGGTAGCGAACAAACTTTCTGAATGGTTTGAGGCGGGGCTCAAGGACTGGGACATTTCACGCGATGCACCCTATTTCGGTTTCGAGATTCCCGATGCGCCCGGTAAATACTTTTACGTCTGGCTCGACGCGCCCGTCGGCTACATGGCGAGTTTCAAGAACCTGTGCGCGAAGAAAGGGCTCCGCTTCGACGACTTCTGGGGCAAAGATTCCACGGCCGAGCTTTACCACTTCATCGGCAAGGACATCCTGTATTTTCACACGCTGTTCTGGCCAGCCATGCTGACCGGCGCGGGATTTCGCACACCCACTGCGGTGTTCGCACATGGTTTTCTCACCATCAATGGCACCAAGATGTCCAAGTCACGCGGCACGTTCATCAACGCGCGCACTTACCTGAACCATCTCCATCCCCGATACCTGCGCTATTACTTCGCCGCCAAGTTAAGCAGCCGGGTCGAAGACATCGACCTCAGTTTCGATGACTTCACGGCACGCATTAACAGCAATCTCGTCGGCAAGTACGTCAATATCGCTTCCCGCACCGCCGGTTTCATTACCGATCGCTTCGGCGGGAAACTGGGCAAGGAGGCAGTCAACAAGGAGCTGCTGCACGAGGTGCAAAATGCTGCGGAGACCATCGCAGCATGCTATGAAAACCGTGAATACGCCGAGGCCGTCCGGCTTATCATGGGGCTCGCCGATAAGGCCAATGTCTTCGTGGACGACCGGAAACCATGGCTCATGGCCAAAGACCCGGCGCAGAATGAACATCTGCAACAGGTTTGCACCACGAGTCTCAATCTATTTCGTCTGCTGACCATCTATCTCAAGCCGATCCTGCCGAAGATCGCGGAGGATGTGGCCATGTTCCTCAATATTCCGCCACTGGCCTGGGCGGATGCCAAGGTTCTGTTAACCGATCACACGATCAATCCATACCAGCATCTGGCCACACGCGTGGACCCGAAAAACGTCCAGGCGTTGCTCGACGAATCCAAAAAGGACATGCAGAAAATGACTGAAACGACAACACCACCCGCCGTGCAGACCTTTGGTTTGGAACGGCATCCGATTTCCCCCGAAATCAGCTACGATGACTTCGCCAAGGTCGATCTGCGCATCGCTCGCATCGTCAAGGCTGAACATGTGGAAGGGGCGGAGAAACTCCTGCGCCTGACCCTGGATATCGGCGGCGAAACCCGCAACGTCTTCGCCGGCATCAAAGAAGCGTACAAACCCGAAGACCTTGAAGGACGCCTCACGGTCGCCGTCGTCAACCTCGCGCCACGCAAGATGAAATTCGGCGTCTCCGAAGGCATGGTGCTCGCCGCCGGGCCTGGCAAGAAAGACCTGTGGATCCTCTCGCCGGATACGGGCGCCCAGCCGGGTATGCGGGTGAAGTAACCACGTTTTTCTTTCTTTGTGGCGCTAAAGACCGTTCTTCTATATTGAAAGCATTCCCGGCGGTCAGTAGACCCCGGGGATGAATTTTTTTACCCGCCGCGTGTAGTTGGGATAATCCGGATATTTCTGGCGCAGCCAGATTTCTTCCTGCGCCGCCTTACGGTCGAAAAATAGTGCGAGCACCAATGCGAAAAGTGCTCCCGCCGCACTCAACCACCAGAGCGCCCAGCCGAAACCAGCCAGCATCACGCCGGAATAAATCGGGTGCCGCATCCAACGATAGAGACCGCGCTGGTTCAGCGTGACACCATCTAGTGGCTGCGGAAACGGCGTCAGCGCCTCACCGAGACTCTTGAGCGCCCAGACAGTCAGGAAAAACCCCGATACCGTCAGCATCATTCCAGCCAGCGACCACATTCCGGCAGGAACAAAATGCCCCGCGCCATACCAGAGCGGAATCAACAGCACCACAAGCATTAACGGTATCTGTGCCAGCACCCAGATTCCGCCACGGACAATGAATGAATTTTTCTGTTTCAGCATAGGGAAATCCTGTTCACTTAATAACGGTCTCCGTTGTTGCCTCCATCGTAAAGCACGGCCATACTTCGTGCCATGTCTGAACATGCCGCACAACATGCCGTCGTGGAAAAAATTGATGCCTGGTTGCCTCAAACCCAGTGTACACAATGCGGCTATCCACGTTGCCGCGCCTATGCCGAGGCCGTGGCTGAGGGCAAGGCCGACATCAATCAATGTCCGCCAGGAAACGAGGTGACTATCCAGGCGCTCGCCACGCTATTGCACACCCCGCCCAAGCCGCTCGACCCACGCTTCGGCGTGCACAAACCACGCGCCATCGCTGTTATTGACGAGAATGTCTGTATCGGTTGTCGCAAATGCCTGGATGTCTGTCCGGTCGACGCCATTCTCGGTGCCCGCAAACACATGCACACCGTCATTGCACAGGAATGCACCGGCTGCGCGTTGTGCCTGCCACCCTGCCCGGTGGACTGCATCGCGATGGTGCCGGTTGCACCCGTTCCGAACGCTGGTCCTTGGCCAGATTATGCACGCGCCGAAACCGACCGCTGGCGAACGCGAAACGAAAAACGCTTGTGGCGTCTGGCACAACGCAAACAGGCGCGGCGCGCGTCAACATCTAAGGTTGTGCCCACGGCACTTCTTCCCTCTGACGCGAACAAGATTCGCGCGGAAATCTACGCCGCCGTGGAGCGTGTGCGTGCCAAAAAATCACAGCGGAATGAAAAGGGTTCCTGAGCAAGCATGAATGCCACCATACGACGTGAAATCTTCGCGCGTCTGAAACGCATAAACCCGTCGCCAACGACCGAACTCCAATACACCACACCGTTTGAACTCATGGTGTCGGTGATTCTCTCGGCCCAGGCCACCGACAAGAGCGTCAACAAGGCTACCGCGGAGCTGTTCAAGGTCGCCAATACCCCTCAGGCCCTATTTGATTTGCGATTACGCGGGCTCAAGCGTTACATCAGAACTATCGGGCTTTACAACACCAAGGCTGCGAACATTCTCAAAACCTGCCGAATCCTCATCGACAAACATGGCGGACAGGTTCCCGCCACACGCGACGAACTGGAGGCACTGCCCGGCGTTGGCCGGAAGACCGCCAATGTCATCCTGAACACGGCCTTTGGTCACCCCACCATCGCCGTGGATACGCACATCTTTCGCGTGGCGAATCGCATTGGCATCGCCCCGGGAAAAACCGTTCTGGCGGTAGAGAAAAAGCTGCTTAAGGTAGTACCGGAAGAATACCGCCACGATGCCCACCACTGGCTGATTCTACACGGGCGCTACACCTGTACCGCGCGCAAACCACGCTGTTCCGACTGCGTCATCTATGATTTATGCGAGTATCGGGCTAAAGTTAAATCATGACATCGGGAATCGTCGCCACCGGCCTCAGTCACGGCCACTACGCGTATCCGGAACACGCGGAGAAGGCAGTGCGCCAGGCGCTCGCCAAAATTGGGCTGACGCGCGCCAATGCCGTGGTGTTGTTCCTGAGTCCAGACTATGCCACTGACCCGGAGCCGGCGCTGCGCGCCGCCGCACGCGCTTCTGGCAGCTTGCAAGTTATCGGTTGCACCGGAGTTGGCATTCTGACAGAACAAGAATGGGTACTCGACAGTCCCGGCGCCGCCGCCATGGTGTTCGGCGACCCCATCCAACTGGCCAACCCCTCGGGGAGAATAAGCGACGATGAAATCGTGTTGAGTTTGTGCACACCGTCCGGCCTGGCCGCCGACTGGCTCGACATTCCGGCGCGCAGGATTGGCGCCGTTTCCGGCGATCTCTTCGGCCACGGTCCTTTCAGGGTCTGGAACGGCGCGCGTATCGCCGAAAGCGAGCGTGCCGATGCCATCATGACCGGCGTGCGAGGTGTCATCACGGCTTCACAGGGCGTGCGCGCACTGACCTCTCCCATTGAAGTGGTGGAGGTCCAGGGACATGACATCAAGCGTCTCGGCAATTACCCGGCGCTGAGCGTGCTGGTTCAATCGTTGCCCTTGCCCGTACGCGAGATGGAACATATTCCGTTGCACCTTATTATGGGCGGCATCACCTTCGGCGACCCGATGACGGCCATCCGTGAAGGACGCTACCGGCTGAACCACATCGTCGCCGCCAACATGCGCGAACAGTCCATCACGCTGGCGCAACCGCCGTCGCGTGGCGAACGTCTGTTCTGGGCTATGCGCGATGCGTTGACCGCCGAGCGCGACATGCGCACCAGCATCGAACGGGCGCACAACGAGTTGCAGGATGTACCGGACTTCGCTTTGATGTTCCCGTGCATGGGGCGCGGCCCGAATTTCTATGGCAACCGTGACCGCGACCTCGACCTGCTGCGCACACGATTCCCCGGTCTGCCGATCATCGGCATGTACGGCAACGGCGAACTGGGGCCACTCGATGGCGCTAACAACCTCTATCAATACTCCACGGTCCTTGGTTTGTTTTGCGGCACGGGGAATGCCGCCGGAAGCGACAAGACCCGGTTGCACTGATCATGTTCGCCGGCCAGGACCGTTCGCAGACACGCGAGGTTTTTTTTCGCGCCTGGCGCCGCTACCGCGAGGGCCAGGCGCTGGAAGGCATTGAGGAAATCGTCGTACGGATAGCGCGCATTCATCCTGAATATCACTCCCTACTCGATCACCCGGAAACCTACCAAGACCGCGATTATTCACCGGAACAGGGACAGACCAACCCGTTCCTGCACATGGGCATGCATATCGCCATTGAAGAACAACTCTCCCTCGACCAGCCCCTGGGCATACGCGGTTATTATCAGAAACTGCGGCAGCGCCTGCCGGACGAACACACCGTGCAACACCATATTATGGAATGCCTCGGCGAAATGCTGTGGCAGGCCAATCGCCAGGGCCAGCCACCCCAGGCATCGGTATATCTGGAATGTCTGCAACGGCTGACCCGCGAGGCCGGATAGTGCCTGGAATCTCAATCCGGTATCCGAAACTTCTGGTCTGCGGTAAGGTCTTAGTCACGGGCCACGTCGGCCATGGGCCAAAATAACCGAAACGGAGAATATTATGCCTACAGCTAAAGCAACCGCCCGGTTCTTTATCCCTGTCATCAAGGGGCTGGACTCCGCCAGCGCACTGATCGATCTGGGTGTGCGCCTGTGGGTCGCGAATGTTTTTTTAAATCCGGGCTCGCGTCCTTGCATGATTGGGAGACCACCATTGATCTCTTTAAATACGAGTTCCACGTGCCGCTGCTGTCTCCTTTTGTGGCCGCTGTGCTCGGCACCGGTGCCGAACTGGTATTCCCCGTGCTGCTGGTAATCGGCCTGACCACCCGCTTCAGTGCCGGCGCGTTGTTTATCTTCAACATCATCGCCGTCATTTCCTACCCCACCCTGGGCGAAGCCGGCCTGAAAGATCACACCTACTGGGGAATACTGCTGATGGTCACACTGCTGCACGGGCCGGGGAAAATTTCCATCGATCACTTCATACGCCGCAAATGGATGCGGTAATTCTTTCAAGTCAACCTATGTCACCAACAGCCACTAACCCGGTACGCGCCCTCGATCCTTCCTTAGCGCAGTGTCTTGCCGCGCACGGTCTTGGACCGCTGCGTCGCGCGGCACTCCATCAGTTGCAAGTCAATCTGGGTCGTCTTTGCAACCAGGCGTGTCACCATTGCCATGTGGACGCCGGCCCCAAGCGCACCGAGATCATGACGTGGGAGACCATGGAACGAATTCTCGGCTGGGCAAAAACCTCTGGCATCGCTGAGGTCGACCTCACCGGCGGCGCACCAGAATTAAATCCGCATTTTCGGCGTTTCGTGGATCGTTTCCTCGCGCTCGGCATGCGAGTTACCACACGTTGCAACCTGACCGTTCTGCTTGAACCTGATCAGGAGGAACTGGCGCACTGGTACGCCGAACGAGAAATCCGACTGGTCTGCTCGCTCCCCTGTTACACCGAGAAAAATGTCGATGCTCAACGGGGAGATGGCGTGTTCACAAAGAGCATTGAAGTGCTGAAGCGACTGAATGATGTTGGCTACGGTCGCAAGGACAATCTTGTGCTCGATCTCGCCTACAATCCCGGTGGGGCCTTTCTCCCTCCGGCGCAGGAGAAACTGGAAGCGGATTACCGCGAACGACTACACGAGGATTTCGGTATCCACTTCTCACACCTGCTGACCATGGCAAACCTGCCGATCAATCGCTTTGCTCACTTCCTCGAGCGTACCGGACAAACCAGATCGTACGTGCAACTGCTGGCACAGCAATTCAATCCTGCTACCGTGCCGGGGCTCATGTGCCGTCATTTGGTAAGCGTTGACTGGCTTGGGCAGGTATATGACTGTGACTTCAACCAGATGCTGGACCTGCCACTAGCCGGCAAACCGCACCGTTATCTGTGGGATATTGATGTGGCCTCCCTGCTAAACGGCATCATAGCGATCGACTCCCACTGCCTCGGCTGCACGGCCGGCACGGGCAGCAGTTGCGGCGGTGCGCTGGCTGCCTGAGTCACCCTTGGGACAAAAACGGGATTCTTACCTTCGGAGGTAACGCTGAATCGGCGCGAACGTCTGCCCGACCAACCAAAGGTCCTCGGGCGTATCCAAATCCCTCAATTTCGCCAGCACCTCAAACTCGATACCGGCCTGCCCCGCACGCGCGAGCGTCGACTCGGCCACCTGACTGCCGCCCCACTCGACCTCTTCAAAAAGCTCCGGGCGCGCCTCGTGCATACCGATAAAGTAATAACCGCCATCCAGTGTCGGTCCCAGGACATTCAGGCCACGCGCCAGCCAGTCGTTGGCCTGATCGATGACATCCCAATGGCAGTGCGGCACATCGCATCCCATGACGGCGGCACAGCCCTGACGTTCAATCCCTTCGCGCAAAGCGCTCAACATCTTGTTTCCCAAATCGCCTTCGGCTTGTGCCGCCAGATGAATATGGAATTCCTCCGCGAGTTCGTAGAACAACGGATGTTCCGGGCTGGGCGCGGCATATAAGTAGACATTGCCCGGCCAAGCGGATACGGCCAACTCAACCGTGGCGCGGATCAGGAAAGAGGCGATCTCCGCCGCCTGCTCGGGGCTGTAGTGCGGCTGCAAACGTGTCTTCACCTGTCCCGGTAACGGCTGCTTGGCGAAAAGAATCAGATCAGGCTGGCTCATAAATGAAGCCCTACTCGCTTCGCTCGTTCGTCTTGCCATATGACGCGAAGCCCTACTCCGCTTCGCTCCGTTCGTCTTGTCATCATGGATGCCGATAATACCAACGTGCGAGACGCGTGGGCGAAACGCCCAGCCAGTACAGGAAGCGCAGGGTCCACATGAGAAGAACGGTGCGGAGGATTCCCTTTTCTTCCCAGCGCCGCGCGGACACCATGGCGGGTCTGTGGAGCCGCGCGGGCCGTCCTACCCATTTCAGGCGTCTGGAAAATTCAATGTCTTCCATGAGCCCCATCGGCGCATAACCGCCGAGCATGCGGTAGACGTCACGTCGCACGAATATCGCCTGGTCGCCGGTGGCAATCCCGGTCAGGGCCGAACGCGCGTTCATCAGCCGTTCGATGAGACGAAACAAAAAATTCCTGCCGGAAAGCCGGACATCGAATCGGCCCCACAGATAACCCTGACTGATGGTGGCGCGCACCGCTTCCACCGCACCATCCGGCAACCTCACATCGGCGTGCAAAAACAGCAGGGCATCCGAATTGGCGGCCAGCGCACCGGCGTGCATCTGGCGCGCGCGTCCACGAGGTGTCTGGAGCAAACAAGGTACCGCTTGCGCATCCCCGACGCCCTCAGACATATGTCGGCAGACCATCTCAACACTCGCATCGGTACTGCCGCCATCCACCACCAGAATCTCGTCGGCCGAATGATGCTGCAAAAGTTCGGAAAGGCATGTGTCCAGGCAGTCCGCTTCATTCAGCACCGGGAGGACAACTGCTACCGTGGGTGAAGACACAGGCGTTTGGATTCCGGCAATAACGCCGTTCACGCGGAGGGGCTTTCCCTGTTTCGGACGAGCATCATGCGTCCAAGCTTGATGACAAGCAGTACCGGCAGGGAGGCATGCATGACGAGATCGAAGATATCGATGGGCCGGATCAACAGGCCGTTCATGAGCATCGTGAGCTTCTCCCACAAGTGCGGCTCGGGCGTAAACGGTGCGAGTCCCAGCAGGGTCGCGCCAACAACCAGGGCCAGCACCGGGATTTTATCGAGCCATTGCCACATGGCTCATGCCCGGGAAGATTTCTGGATAAGTTCGATTTTGTAGCCATCGGGATCTTCGACGAAGGCGATGACGGTCGTCCCGTGTTTCATCGGTCCGGCCTCGCGTGTCACCTTGCCGCCGAGCTTCTTGATCTGCGCACAGGCGGCATAGGTATCGTCCACTTCCAGCGCGATATGCCCGAAGCCGTTGCCGAGGTTGTATTCGTGCGTGCCCCAGTTATAGGTCAGCTCGACGACAGCGTGCTCCGATTCCGGGCCATAACCCACGAACGCGAGGGTGAATTTTCCGTCCGGGTAATCCTTCTTACGCAAAAGCTGCATACCCAGTACATCGGTATAGAAACGGATGGACCGATCAAGGTCACCGACGCGGATCATGGTGTGCAGAACGCGCATCAGGCTTCCAGGGACGGCAAATCAACCGAAGTGGCAGACATAATCGAGCAGGTCGGTCACTTCGATTTCGAAGTGCGAGTTGGCAGGCACCGTGAAACTTTGCCCCGCCTGATACTCAATCCAGTTCTGCTGGTTTGCGAGTTTTACACGGCAATGGCCCTGGCTCAGTTCCATCACTTCCGACGCCTGGGTGCTGAAACGATAGGTGCCCGGCAGCATCACGCCGAGTGTTTTCATCTCGCCTTGGGGCGTAATGACCGTGCGGCTCGTGACGCGGCCTTCGTGATAGACGTTGGCCTTTTTCTTGATCTCGACGTTTTTAAAGCTCATATGCAGACCCGCCATTTTATTTCCAACACAGGATTGGGTGTACACATAACACACCCGCCGTGCAACTAATTCTTCTTTCGTCGCCTGGCGGCGATACGCAACCGCAACGCGTTCAGTTTGATGAAGCCTTCGGCATCCTTCTGGTTGTACGCGCCCTTGTCTTCCTCGAAGGTCGCAATCGTAGCATCGAAGAGACTGTCGGACACAGATTTCCGGCCAACGACGGTGACATTGCCCTTGTAGAGCTTAAGACGCACAACACCGTTCACATTCTGCTGCGAGGCATCTATCATCGTCTGCAACATCTTCCGCTCCGGACTCCACCAATAACCGTTATAAATGAGTGAGGCGTAGCGCGGCATGAGGTCATCCTTGAGGTGCGCCACTTCGCGGTCGAGTGTGATGGACTCTATTGCACGATGCGCCTTGAGCATGATGGTGCCGCCCGGCGTTTCATACGCGCCGCGTGACTTCATGCCGACGTAGCGGTTCTCGACGATATCGGTGCGGCCAACCCCATTGGCGCCGCCAATCTCGTTCAGGGTCGCAAGCGCGGTGGCCGGACTCATGGCCTTGCCGTTGATGGCCGCGATGTCACCCTTCTTGTAGGTCAGCTCGATATACGTTGGCTTGTTCAGCGCTTTCTGCGGCGACACGGTCCAGCGCCACATGTCCTCTTCCGGCTCGGCCCATGGGTCTTCGAGGATGCCACCCTCATAGGAGATGTGCAGAAGGTTTGCATCCATGGAATACGGCGACTTCTTGCCGCGCTTCATCTCAACCGGGATGCCGTGCTTCTCGGCATATCTGAGCAGCGTTTCGCGCGAGGTGAGGTTCCATTCGCGCCAAGGGGCTATCACCTTCACCTCGGGCTTGAGCGCATAGGCACCGAGCTCGAAACGCACCTGGTCGTTGCCCTTGCCGGTGGCGCCATGCGCCACGGCATCGGCACCCACCTTGTTGACAATCTCGATCATGCGTTTGGCAATCAGCGGGCGCGCAATCGAGGTGCCGAGCAGGTACTCACCCTCGTAAAGCGTGTTGGCACGGAACATCGGGAACACGAAGTCGCGCACGAACTCTTCCTTGAGGTCGTCGATGAAGATCTGCTTCACGCCCATCTTCTTGGCCTTGGCACGCGCCGGTGCGAGTTCTTCGCCCTGACCGATGTCGGCGGTGAAGGTCACCACCTCGCAGTCATAATTCTCTTCCAGCCATTTGAGAATGACGGAGGTATCGAGACCACCGGAATACGCCAGCACGACTTTCTTTATCTTGGACATGTAAACAACCTATATGAATGTTTGCCGCAAAGGCGCAGAGGACGCAAAGATATGCGGGTATGAATAAATAATCTTTGCGCTCTCTGCTACGTTGCGCTAGGAAATATTACTTGGCAACCTTGGCCGTGCGGCGCAGGCGCGACAGCAGCCGGCGCGCCATCTCGCCAAACAGTTCGGTCTGGGTCGGATGCGGGTGAATGGCATGCCCGACCTGTTCCAAGGTCATGTCGCCAGCCACCATCAACACCGCCTCGCCAATGAGCGTATCGGCATGATCCGTCAGGAAATGCACGCCGACAATACGGCGCGTGTTCTTGTCGGCCACGAGCTTGATCAGTCCGTCGGTCTCGCCCGTGATCATGGCCTTGGCGTCAATATTCATCGGCATTTTCACTTCCATCGCGTCGATGCCCTTCGCCTTGGCCTGTTCCACCGTCAGCCCCACGAAGGCCGCCTGCGGGCGGGTAAAGATCACGCCGCAGTCTTTGTCCTGGTTGTAGGCCATCTTTTCGCCAAGGATCGTGGCGGCCGCGACACGTCCCTGATGACCCGCGGTGTGCGCCAACATCAATCCGCCGTTCACATCGCCCACGGCAAAAATATGTGGAACGTTGGTACGGCACGAGGCATCGACCCTGATGGCACCACGCTCGCCGAGCGTCACACCGGTTTTGTTGAGCGCCAGCGGCTCCGTCACCGGGCGCTTGCCGGTGGCCACGAGTACGTAATCGCATCTGAAATTGGCCGTCTTCCCGCCGGCATCCGTGTAGGTAAGCACCATCTGCCCCGGCTTACCGGCAATTTTCGTGACCTTGGCGGAGGTGGCCACGGTGAGGTTTTTCTGTTTCTTGAGCAGTTCGCCCAGGTTACGGGAAATCTCGACCTCCATTTCCGGCAACACCCGATCCTGCGCTTCCAACACCAGCACCTGCGTACCGAAATCGGCAAAGATCTGCGCCATCTCAAGCCCGATGGCGCCGGCGCCGATCACGCCTAGTTTCTTTGGCGGTGATTTCAGACCCCAGACCGAATCAGAAGTCAGCAAGCCTTTGGAATCGGCTCCCGCAATCGGCGGCACGAAAGGCGGCGCGCCCGTGGCGATGACACAAGCACCAAAAGTAATACGTTCGGTCTTCTTGCCATTTCCGGCCTTGGCCCGCACATGCGGGTCCTTGGTGTTTCCGGAGGCATCAATCAGGATGCTGTTGGCCGACTCGAAACGTGCGAAACCCTGCTTCACGTCGATCTTCATGCCCCTGTCGGCCTTGAGCGCCATGTCACCACGCGACTCCAGCACGTGGCGGCGCGTCTTTTCGAGCAGCTTCCAGTCGAGCCTGGGTTTGTTCGTGCCGAGCACGCCCAAGTGCGCGTCGTGTGCACGGTCACGCACACGATCTGCGCCCGCGCGCCAGGCCTTAGAAGGAATGCAGCCACGCCACAGACACTCACCGCCCGGAAACGGGGCATCGTTCACCATCAATACTTTCTTGCCGTGATCAGCGAGATCACGCGCGCAGTCCTCACCACCCGGGCCACCACCGATAACGACCACGTCGTAATCCCACTTGCCGGGGGCAATCGCCGCAGTGCCCGCGCCGGCCAGAAGGACAACACCGGAAATCCACGACTCGGGGCTCTCGACATACTGTTTGAAGATGTTCAGAAACTTAGCAGCATCGGCCCCGTTGACGATGCGATGATCCGCCGTCATGGTAACCGGCATGCCCTGCGGCCCTTTTGTGGCAATGGCAAAAATCGCCGAGGTACCGGGCGAGGGAATGGCGTCAAACAACGTGACGCCCAGCATGCCCATATTGGAAATCGTGAACGTCGGGTTGGAGTACTCTTGCGGCTTCAGACGCTTGATACGCGCGCGGGCGACGAGATCTTTCCACTCGTCATTGAGCTGCTTGAGGCTCTTACTCATGACATCGCGCAACACCGGCACCACCAAGCCCATTCCCTCGGTCTCCACCGCCAGACCCACGTCGATCTGGCTGCGCTCGATAATGCGGTCTTCGTGCTGGTACACAGCATTCACGCGTGGGAACCTGGTAATCGCCAATGCCGCCGCCTTGGCGAGCGCCACCGTCAGCGAATAACCTTCCTTCTTCGAAGCGGCGACGAGCCGCTCCGGCTGAATGTCGGTGGTGACGCGGAAAAGCGGCATGGACAGCGAGTACTCCATGCTGTGCGCCACGGCCTTTTCCATTGCATCCATGGGCCGGCCAATACCCGGCACCTGGAAAATGCGTTTGGCCATGCCAGGCGGCGTCTGCGGCGCGGTCACATCCGCCGCGACAATGATCTTGTTTGGACCCGACGCCAGCAGGCTATTGATATCAATGCCGTGTGCACCGGCAAGCTGGCGCGCATAGGGCGTGGCGCGACCATCGCGCGGGCGCGGTGCGGGCGTCGCACCGTGTGGCATGGCCGGAATATGCGTCTTCGGCTTGGAGGTGCCGGCCGGTTCAAACCTTGCCGGCGCTGACTCTTCCACCTCAGCCCTGGCGACCGAGACGACGGCCACTGCCTCCCCGCCTTTCACATCCTTTGCGTCGGCAACCAGATGGGCGATCACCGCGCCCACCGTTACCACGGCGCCGACCGGCGTAATCGGTCCGGAAAGATAACCTTCGCGGAACACCTCGACATCCATGATCGCCTTGTCGGTCTCGACCGTGGCCACGACCGTGCCACGCGTGATTTTTTCACCGACCTGCTTCTCCCAGGTCACCACTGTGCCCTCGGTCATGGTGTCCGAGAGCTTGGGCATTTTGATTGCGTAGGGTTCAGCCATGCTTGAATCGTTCCATATTGGTTCGGTGGATCAGGGCAAATGATCCACGCCGAGATTTGTTTAGATTCTTCCCATTACCTTGAGCGCGCCTTTGTACACATCCTCGGCATTCGGGATGGCGGCCTTTTCCAGGGCCTCGGCGTAGGGCACCGGCACGTCGGCGGCATGGATGCGCACCGGCTGGGCGTCGAGTGCGAAGAAACATTCCTCGATCACGGTTGAAATGATTTCCGAACCGACACCCACCGAGGCTTCGTCCTCTTCCGCCACCAGCACACGATGTGTCTTTTCCACCGAGCGGCGAATGGTTTCGCGATCGATCGGCTTCAGGGCGCGCAGGTCGATGACCTCCGCACTGATGCCGTCCTTTTCCAGACGCTTGGCCGCATCCAGACACAAATATACGCTGTAGTTGTAGCCGATGAGCGTGATGTCCGTGCCGCGGCGCACGATCTCCGCGCCTTCGAGCGGACGGAAAAACTCAGTATCCGGCACGTTCTCTTTCATGTTGTACATGCGCTCGTGCTCGATCACGATCACGGGATCGTTGCAGCGCACCGCGGATTTCAGCATGCCGCAGGCATCGAGCGGGCCGCGCGGCGTGACCACACGCAAGCCCGAGGTACTCATGAACATGCGCGCCAGACGCGCCGAATGTTGTGCGGCGAGCTGATGCGCCGTGCCACCGGGGGTACGCATCACGAATGGGCAACGCACACGGCCGCCGGACATGTAGTGAATCTTGGCGCCGGCGTTAATGAGCGTGTCGAGCGCAAGCAACGCGAAGTTGATCGACATAATCTCGATGATCGGGCGTAGGCCGGCCATGGAGGCGCCGATGCCGATACCGGTAAAGGAATTTTCGGAAATCGGCGTATCGATAACGCGCTTCTCGCCGTATTTCTGGAATAGTCCGGAAGTCGCCTTGTAGGTGCCGCCGATAAGGCCGACGTCCTCGCCCATCACGATCACGTTAGGGTCATTCGCCAGTTCCTCGTCGTGAGCCCGGCGGATCGCTTCCCAGTATGAAATTTCTGCCATGTGATAATCCTTGCGGTATTACTTTTAAGTATTCTGCAGCGGGCCGATCCAGCGCGAATCGGGGTTGTCGTCGAGCACGTACTTGTGCAGGTCTTGGACGCGCGGCGCCGGGCTTTCCTCGGAGAACTTGATGATGTCGTTTTCCATCTCGTGGTGGATTTCCTGTTCCATCGCTTTGATGTCGGCATCGGCGATGACCTTGGCCTTCTTCAGCTTGTCGCCGTAGATCCGGATCGGGTCGCGCTCGCTCCACTTCTGCTCTTCTTCCTTGGTGCGGTAGGCTGCGGTCTTGTCGGACATGGAGTGGCCGCGCAGACGATAGGTCATGTATTCAATGAAATACGGGCCCTTGCCAGAACGCACATGATCAACGGCCTTTTTGGCAGACTCCATCACCACCTCGATATCCTGTCCGTCGTGCTGGCTCGCGGGAATGTTGTAGGCACACATGCGCTTGTACTGGTCGATCACCGCCGTCGAACGGTCGATGCGGGTGCCGATGGCATACTGGTTGTTCTCGCACACGAACAGCACCGGCAGCTTCCATACCGAAGCCATGTTCATGGTCTCGTGGAACGTGCCTTGGTTGTTGGCACCGTCGCCGAGGAAACAAATGGCGATCTGGTCGGTGCCCTTATGCTTGCAGGCCAGCGCGAGTCCCGCCGCCAGCGGGAACGGCTGGCCCACCAAGGCATAGCCGCCCATGAAATTCACCGTGGGGTCGAAGATATGCATCGAGCCGCCGCGGCCGCGGGAAGAACCGGTTTCCTTGCCATACAGTTCCGCCATGACCTCGCGCGCCGGAGCGCCGGCCTTGATGGCATGGATATGGTCACGGTAACCGGTAATGACGTAATCGTGCTTGATCTTGGCCATCTCGAGCACACCAGTCGCCACGGCCTCCTGCCCCACGTACAGGTGCAGGAACCCACCGACCTTGTGTTCCATGTAGGCTTCAAAGCACCGCTCTTCGAAGCGGCGGTAGAAAATCATTTCACGGAGTAAACGTTTCTGGTCAGCTTTATTCATGAATCTCCCTGATTTCAGGTGGGAAGCAGGCCTTGCGCGCGACAGACCCGGCAGGACCGCGCGTTTTAGCCGGTATAATCCAAAACTTGAGCGCGGTATGATCGTTTTTTTGCCCAAACAGGTCAAGACAAACAGATTATTAGGCACGAATTCGATTCGGGTTCGTTAACAATTCAATAACGAGGCATACATGCACACTGAAATCCCGAAGATCAAGCAAGAAGGCAGCACTTTGTCGACAAAAGCGCTCGATTTCTACTCAAATGTGATTTTACTCATACCTACCGTGGGATCGGAGTTAAAAACACTGCCCTATGGCTCCGAAATCCAACTGCGCCTCAAACGCTCGGGTTACAAGCTCGACAGCGGCAGTCCCTTCACCACCGATCTGCCCAATAAAACCAGTACCCGCGTGGCGCTCGCCGGGATCGAGCCCAAAAAGAACACCTTCGACCTCCTGACTCTGGCGCGCAGGCTCGTAGCGGCACACAAGTCTCAGAAGCCCGAATGTGTCGCCATTGCCTGTTATGGGCTCAACCCAAAAGAAGCGGAACGGGCCACCGAGGCGCTTATGGCGGCCCTGCTCGCCGCGAATTTCCCGATGCCGGACTACAAGAGCGATCCGGAAAAACCTGCAAAACTCAAAGAGATCCATATTTTTGGGCATGTCTGCCATGACGGCTACGCACGCACGATGGCAGAAGCCGAAGGCAACAACCTCGCGCGCTACCTCACCGCCCTGCCACCCAATGAACTGACGCCAGGAAATTACCGCAAACGGGTCGAGAAGTTCGCCCGTACGCGGGGCTGGAAAACGGAATTCCTCGACACGAAGAAACTGCGCGCCCGCGGCGCCGGTGCGTTCCTGGCCGTAGCTCAGGGCAGCCCGGAACCGGACGCCGGCATCCTGCACTTGCGCTACACGCCGAAAAAGAAATCGAACAAGAAGTCTCTGGCATTGGTGGGCAAAGGCATCTGTTTTGACACCGGCGGCACCAACCTCAAACCCGCGCGCCACATGCACGGCATGCACGAAGACATGGAAGGCAGCGCCGTGGCGCTCGGCACGCTGCTTGCGCTCACCACACTGAAGGTGGATTTCCCCGTGGACTGCTGGCTCGCGCTGGCGCAGAACCACATCGGCCCGAAGGCGTATAAACAAAATGACGTGGTCAAGGCCGCCAACGGCAAAACCATCGAGATCATGCACACCGACGCCGAAGGCCGAATGGTTCTCGCCGACACGCTTTATTTCGCCTCCCAGCAAAAACCGAAACTCCTCGTCGACTTCGCCACCCTCACCGGCGCCTGCGTCGGCGCACTCAGCACGCGCATGAGCGGCGCGCTGACCAATCGCGAAAGCCTGATATCAGTACTAATCGAAGCCGGCAACGCCACTGGCGAACGCGTCTGGCCCTTCCCGCTGCCAGAGGATTACGAAGACGCCCTCAAGAGCAACATCGCCGACATCAAACAATGCACCCTCGACAACGACGCCGATCACATCCTCGCCGCGACGTTCCTGAAAAAGTTTTTAGTGAACGATCCCGATTGGGTACACGTGGATTTGTCGGCGGGAAATCACAAGGGGGGGCTGGCACATATTCCAACAGATATTACTGGATTCGGAGTGAGGTTCACGCTGAATTTGTTGCTCGATCAGAAGACCATCAATTAACTTGCTGTGGTCCCCGCGAAAGCGGGGACCCATGTTTTTTAAGTGGTATCGCGCGCTTTGCGCGCGACTCAACAGCTACTTGCGGGTGGCTCCGCCCCTGCACCCTGGGTCCATTTCTTTTGGCCGTGCAAAAGAAATGGACCCGTTTGCGGCGCGGAAGCCGCCCTTAGCCGTTCATCATCGACGCAGGTTCAACGTGGGTGCAACCACTTGGGCAGAAGTTCATAGGGGTCGAACTTGACTGATGGGTCGACGGCGACGCCGTGTTTTTGCAGGCGGGTGTGCAGCTGGCCTGACTTCAGGCTGTCGAACACGTCGGTGCAGCCGCCTTCGAAGTCGCCGCCGATGAAGATCTGAGGCAAAGTGACCGATCCGGTCCGGCGCTTGAGAACCTCGCGCATCTTTCCGCCGCGATCACCTTGCTGGTAGGCGACCGAATCGAGATCGACCGAGGTGTAGGCGATGCCATACTTCGAGAACACCTTTCGGACCGACCAGCAGAACTCGCACCACTCGAGCGCGAACATGACGACGGGCTGGTCCTGATCGCCCAACAGTGCATCGACCTCGCTGGTGGCCGCTTCGTCCAAGGCTTCCGCCGCTCCCACGGACGCCGGTGCTACCGCCGGGGTGACATCGAAGCGGAAACCCGGCGTCGACCGCGACAGTTCGAGTTCCTCCTCGGTCATCTCGACAGCGACGTCTTCGAACAGCGGTGTGGACAGGTAGCGTTCGCCGGTATCAGGCAGCATGCACAAGATGTTGGCGCCCTGCGGCGCGGCTTGCGCGACCCGCAGCGCACCCGAAAACGTGGCGCCCGCCGAGATGCCGACGAAGATGCCTTCCTGCCGCGCCAGCTCCCTGGCGCAACGCAACGCGTCATTGCCGTCGATCGGCACAAAGCCGTCAATGTGGTTGGCCGCAATGACCTGCTCCGCGAGCCGGGGGATGAAGTCCGGGGTCCACCCCTGCATCAGGTGTGGCCGGAAGCTGGGATGACTCGCGCTGTGGGATCCATCGCCGTGCCTTGCCTGCGCGATGCCGCTGGCCAGCATGGCCGAATTGTCCGGCTCGCAGACTATGATCTGCGTATGCGGGCTCTTCTGCTTCAGCACCCGCGATACGCCGTTCAGCGTGCCGCCGGTGCCGAAACCGGTGACCCAGTAGTCGAGCGAAACATCGGCGAAGTCCTCGAGGATCTCCACGGCGGTGGTTCGGGCGTGGGTCTCCGCGTTGGCCGGGTTTTCGAACTGGCGCGGCTGCCACCAGCCATGCGCCTTGGCCAATTCCTCGGCCTTCGCCACCATCCCCGAGCCCTTCTGAGCGGCCGGCGTCAAAACGACCTTGGCGCCGAGAAATCGCATCAGCTTGCGCCGCTCCACACTAAAGTTCTCGGCCATAGTGACGACCAGGGGATAGCCCTTCTGGGCGCAGACCATGGCTAGGCCGATGCCGGTATTGCCACTCGTGGCTTCGATGATCGTCTGTCCGGGCTTGAGTTCACCGCGACGTTCGGCGTCCTCGATCACTCCCAGGGCCAGCCGGTCCTTCACCGAACCCATCGGGTTGAAGGACTCCACCTTGACGTAGAGGTTGACGCCCTTGGGGCCCAGCTTGTTGATGCGAATCACCGGCGTGTTGCCGATGGTGCCCAGAATGTTGTCGAATCGCTTACCCATGGTTGCTCTCCCACGTTTCCTTTGCCTGGCCGTCGGCTCTTGTCGACGGCGTCAGCATCCACGACATAGTGATCGCTTGCGAAGCGAATGCAGAAAATTATTTCTCCCCGTAAACCACAAGCGCACTTGAATCGATCCGGATATTGCCACCGGGGTATCTTTGATTCACGGCCTGATAGGCCTCATTCCTTATTTTCCCTTTCACGGCATCGTCGGCCTTGCTGAGCGCCGCAACAACTGGGGCGGCCACTTCGTTCATTGCGTTCCAGTAAACGTCGGTTGTTTTGCAATTCAACTTTCCTGACACTTCTGTAACTGAAATATTTTTGAGGCCCGCTTGCTCAAACAGGTTCGTGAGATAGCCCTCCTTGGCACAGCGAAACATTCCTGGCGCATCCGGCGGAGGTGCCGGCAATTCCATGTTTCTGTTGATGGCTCCCATGATCGCCGTAACCCAGAAATTCTTTTCGGGGACATTCCAGACCGCTGCCGCAACTCTTCCACCGGGTTTCAGAACACGCGCCATTTCCTTTGCCGCCAATAATGTGTCGGGGAAGAACATAAACCCGAAACGGCAGCTTACGGCATCAAAGGCATGGTCGGCAAAAGGCATCTCGCAAACATCGCAGGCGCGGGTTTCAATATTGTGGATTCCTCTCCGCGCTGCATTTTCCTTCGCTATGGCAAGCATGTCCTGCGCCAGGTCGGTGATAACCACTTTCCCGCCTTTCAACCTTGAAGCGATGGTCAGGCCGGGCTCTCCGGTGCCAGCTGCCACATCCAGCACCACGTCTTTATCTTTCGGATTGAGCAAGCGAATGATTTCGTTGCCCATGGGACCCAAAAAATCCATAAAGAGGTCGTCCCATTTTTTCCAGCCGGGAGAAAACTTGTTCCATGTTTCCTTTTGCTGTTCGCGTATTTGTTCGAGTTGTTGCTTCATATCAGGTGTCTCTGTTTTTTGTGCGGTCAAAACCAAACTCAATACCCCTACCCCGGGACTGTCGAGCGCATAAGTAACATAAAGCCTCTTCAAAGGTGAACGCAAGAGCAGCGGGTTACATAACTCTTTGCACCTCTTCCCTCAACGCAGAGGTAAGGGGCGCGCCGCTGGACTGGACGACAATGATTCTATTTCGATTGGCCCTCGATCGGTACGGCATCCAATGGCGACTCAAAGGCAATGAAAAGGACGCATGGGACGGTGCTTGCGCAGTAGCCCTTGTGCGGTTTTTTGGCAGGACCGTACGCATAAGTTCCCGGCTTCAGAACCGCCGACTTCTGACCGTCATAGGTGATATGAAGCTCGCCTACTACCAGCACCATGCGTTCTGCCGAGGTATGCCAATGGAGTGGAATGGTCGACTTGGCGGGAACTTTGAAGAAAACGTCGAGGTTGTCTTTTGCCGGGTCGCCGTGAAGAACGGCAATGCCGCATTCTTTGGGCAAGAACGGCGGGCAAGGGCCCCACTTAAGCAGCGCGTCACCAGCAGTCTGCGTCAGTGCCTGTTCAGGATCGGGCGTTTGTGCGAGTGCGAAAGAGCCGACAAGGCTCAATAAAAATAAAAACGCCGCCTGCAATGGACGGCCAATGATGGATAGGTTACACATGGTCTTTTCTCCTGTTGATTGATTTACTGCATGCTTGATGAAGCGTTTTACTTCCCCCATTTGATAACCACCTCAAGATACTCACTCGGTGCCACCAGCGTACCATCGGTCGCGCGATTGAACTTTTCGGCCAGGGCGATCAGGTCGGCGGCGAGCGCTTCCTGTTTCGCGGCGTCGAGAGACCCGAACGCCTTGTGCACCGGGCCGTAGAAGGTACGCATGACTTCCAACCAATGAGCCGGGCTGTGATAGCGAAAAGCGAAGTGCTTGCGTTCGATCGCGATCAAGTCGAGCCGCTCGCCGAAAAGTTCGCGGAGCCGCGCTTCGGTGCCCCAGAGAGCGGGCGACTTCACGCCGGCCGCCGGGGCCAGATATTTGCCCATCGTTTTGAAGATTTCGCCGACAAAACTGGTCGGCGTCCAGTTCGCGAGGCCGATCCGGCCGCCGGGTTTGCTGACGCGCGCCATTTCCGCCGCCGCCTTGTCCTGGTCGGGCGTGAACATCACGCCGAAGGTGGACAACACCACGTCGAAGCTGTGGTCGTTGTACGGCAGATTCTCGGCGTCCGCCTGCTCGAACTTCACCGGTAAACCTTCGGCGCTCGCCCGCGCGCGCCCACGCTCGAGCAGCGTCGAAACGTAATCGGTCGAGACGACATCGCACCAACGCCGCGCGGCGGCCAGTGTCGCATTGCCGTTGCCGGCGGCAACGTCGAGCACGCGCTCGCCGGCACGCAGGTCGAGCGCTTCGCACAGCGACTCGCCGACGATTTGCAGCGTGGTGCCGACGACAGCATAGTCACCGGACGACCAGGCAAGGTGCTGCTTGTTCTTGACGGCCGCAAGGTCAACGGCGGGTGTGGTAGTGGAAATGACTGCTGACATGGCTGTACTCCTTATAATGTGGATGGAAACTTGTTTGGGTGTAGGAACGTGGTCTTGTCGGGCGCCTGGGATAGTGGAGCTTGTAGAGCCGAATGTGTTATTCCGCTACGCTGACGCCAGAGCCACCCATTTCCTTCGGGACGTCTTTCATCTTTGGCAATCCGTCCTTGATGCGCAGCTTCGTCTCCTGATAGTGGACATGAACGCCGGCGAGGTACGGGAAGTCCGGAATGACCGCGGCATACACGTCGGTGAGTCCCATGCCGGGATGCTCAGTGAAGAGGTGGCCGCCACAAGTTTTGCACCATTTGCGATAACTGCGCGGCGTCTTGTTGTAAGTGCCGATGTTGTCTGCTCCCCGCGTGATCTGCACCGCTTCGGGTTTCCATAAAGTGAAGGCGTTGACCGGCCCCGCCGACCAGCTTCGGCACGAGTCGCAATGACAATAACCCATTGCGGCTGGCTCGCCGCTGACGGTGAACTGAACCGCGCCGCAAAAGCAGCTACCTTTGCAGGTTTTTCCGTTGCTCATGATTTGTTCTCCTTAGTGATGACAGGCCGCTATTTCACTCCAAGAAAGAGGGGCGGGGGTCACGCAAAGCGGGACAAAAAGCGGGACAAAATCGGGGATTGAACTGCTAGAATCAGGCATGTCGCAAGCAACGGAGAGGTCATACGAGGTGCAGGACCGGACGCATTCGTTTGGCTACTGGTTGCGGCGGCGTCGCAAAGCGCTGGATCTCACCCAGGAGGCCCTCGCCCAGCGGGTCTGCTGTTCAGGTTTCACCATCAGAAAGATCGAGGCCGACGAGCGTCGCCCCTCGCGGCGGCTCGCGGAACGGCTCGCCGCGTCGCTCGCTGTACCCAAGGAGGAACGGCGCGATTTCCTAGATTCGGCACGTGCGCTGCACGCCACGGACCGTCTGCCACTGGAACCTCTGCCGGTCGACGCCGACGCACCCGCTGCATCGATCCACTCTCTGCCCGATTCCGCTATCGGCGTCACCAGCGATGCCACACCCTTCGTCGGCCGAAGTCATGAGTACGGCCTGCTCATCGGACTCATCGCACGGCTCACCGTTGGCACCGGATACACTGTCCTGATTGAAGGCGAGCCGGGGATCGGCAAGAGCCGTTTGCTACGTGAACTTGCGCGCTACGTACATCCTCAGGAATTACCAACGCTTGCGACGAACTGCTACGAGATCGAGCGCGCGACGCCGTACCAGCCCGTGATCAACCTCGTTACGCGCGCGCTCGACCGCGTATCGGACGCGGCGTTGCGCACCTTGGCACCCGTGTCGCTCGCCGAACTCGCCGCTCTGGTCCCCGAACTCGCCGAGCGTTTTTCTAACCTGCCGCAGTTGTCGAACGATTTCCCCGAGGCGCGGCAAGCACGCCTGTCCCGTGCCGTGGACCAACTGCTCGAAGCATCAAGAGACGGTCGTCCGGCGGTTCTCATGGTGGACGATATCCAGTGGGCCGATAACGCCAGCGTGCAAGTGCTGCATTACCTCGCGCGCCATGCCGCGCAGCGCCCGGTGCTCGTGATCTATACCTATCGTGACGAAGCCGTCGACAGCGACGAGCGGTTCGCACAGCTGATCGAGAGTCTGCGCCGCGAGGCCAATGCACGCCGCGTGCCGCTCGCCCGACTGGGTTACGCAGATACCGAGAGCATTGTCGCGTCGCTCGCCGACGCGAACCTCGGCGCACCCGGCATGGCCGAGCGCCTGCACCGCGAAACCGAAGGCAATCCGTTCTTCCTGATGTCGATTCTGCAATCCTTGAGCGAGGGCGAGACGCAGCTGGAGCCGCGCGCGGGCGGCGCACCGGACTTGCTCCCCGACGCGTTGCGTGCCGCGGTGCGCGTGCGACTCGCGCACGTGCCCAAAGCGATCCGGCCGCTGCTCGACACCGCAGCGATCCTCGGCCGGCGTTTCGACTTCGATACCCTTCTCGACGTAACACGCGAACCCGAGGCACAGCTGTTCGATGCGGTGGAGGCGCTCGTCAAGCGCCGTTTGCTGCGCGAGGAACCCGAGGGCGGCGTCTACGACTTCAGTCACGACAAGCTTCGCGAGGTGGTCTATCGTGATATCGGTGGGGCACGGCGCAGACAGCTGCACCAGTCGGTGGCTGAAGCGCTGGAACGCCTCGGCGAAGACGCAACGCACGAACGCGACGCCCAGCTGGCGGAGCACTACGACCGCGCGCACGTCTGGGTGAAGGCGCTCCACTACCTGATCCTCGCCGCTGAACACTCCCAGAAGCTGTTCGCGATGCGCGATGCCTTGCACTGGCTGGATCGCGCGGTCGCGCTGTCCGAGTCGCACCCGGAGTCGCTGGACGCACAGCAGCGCCTCGCGATCTACGAGCAGCGAGGGGCGGCGCGCGCACAGGCCGGACAGACACAAGGCGCCGTCGCCGACATACGCCGTGTCATTGATGTATTGCGCGCCGGCGGCGAACGCGCAAAGACGCGTGACGCGCTGATCCAGTTGGGCATGGCCTATCGGCGCGCCGACGAATATGATGAGGCAGCGGCGTGCCTCACCGAAGCACTGGCGGAGTCCCGTGCGATGAACGACGAGCGCCATGCCGCCGACACCCTCTATCATCTCGGGACCGTCGCGTGGAGCACAGGACAGAACGACCAGGCGATCGGTTTCCACCAGCAGGCAGTCGAGATCTGCGAGCGCATGGGTTTCACCGATCTCGTTGCGGTGCAGGCCTACCACGGCCGCGGCGAGGCGCACTTCGCGAACGCGGAGCCCGCGGCGGCTATCGGGTGTTACACCCGGTCGCTCGAACTTGCCCGCGGCATCGGCGACAAGAGTTACGAGTCCGAGAACCTGATGATGATCGGGCACGCCTGCATCGGCACCAAGGGGCTCGGCGACTACCCGCGCGCCATGGCAAGCTTCGAGGCGGCGCTCGACATCGCGCGTGCCGCGGACTTGCAGTGGCACTTTGGACCCACACTGCTCGGGCTCGACCATGTCCGGGCGTGCACGGGCCGCTACGGCGAGGCGTGGACCGGTATGCAAAAGACCCTGCACTGGCTCGAGAGTCTCAGTCAGGTACGCTATCAACTTATCGCCACTGATTGCATCGGCCATCTCCTGCTCGACCTCGGTTTGAACGAGCTGGCGATCGAACATCTGGAGCGCGGCCTCGCGCTCGGGCGCGACACTGGCATCCTGTTCTGGCGCGGCACGATCGACACAGACCTTGCCATCGCGCGGTCGCGGCTCGGACAAAAGGTCGACACTCTGGCGTTGCAGACCATGCTCGAACAAACGCGCCACACTTCGGAGCGCTATATGATGGTCCGATGTATTGACGGGTTGGCGGAAATTGCGCTCGCCGCGGGCGACGCGAACCGTTGCCGCGCGTATAGTGACGAACTGCTCGCGATCGCCGAACCGAACGGCCTGCGCGAACTCGAGGCGGTCGCGCGACGTTGGCGCGGTGAGGCTATGTTTGTGGAGAAAGATTACGTAAAGGCGCAGGCAGAGTTGTCCCGCGCCGCGGCGCTGGCGGAGGAAATCGGCCGTGTGCGACTGCAGATGGACACGCAGGCCGCGCTGGCTCGCCTGCTTGCTGCGCAGGGTCAGCGCGACACCGCGCAGCGCCACGGCGCCACGGCGCGCGCGATTGCGGAGATAATCGAGAAGAGTCTGGAGTCCTCAGGGCTTGAGGCACGGCTCCACATTAACTGACAGCCAGTGTCGCTGACAGGGTGTAGGGGCAGAGCCGCCCGCAAGTAGCCTTTAAAGACTAAAGCCGCCCAACGGGCGGCTTTAGATTCTTCACTTTCTGAACCCCGGCTTTCGCCAGGGTGGCAACTCATTCTGAGGAATACTTCTACTTCAACTTATAAAGCTTCCCCCCACCCCTCGCATTTTCATATGGCACCAAACTATCCCCCATCGCATCCGACAATTTTAGCAGCCGTTCTTCCGGATGTGGGTGAGTTTTGAAGAGCAGTGACACGCTGCCGTCTCCGGGATTGATGGCAGCGATTTTCTGGAGCACGGCCGGGAGACTGTAGGGATCGTAACCGGCACGGGCGGTGAGCACGACGCCGATGCGGTCGGCTTCGAACTCGGCGCTCTTGTCGAGGCCACGGGCGAAAATTTCCGCACCGTTGCCAACCAGATTCTTGATGTACTCGTTCTTGTTGTCCTGCATTTTTTTCTGCAGGAACGACTCGCTCAGCGATATCGCCGCACCCTTGCGCATCACCTCGATGTGATGGCGCTTGATTACGTGTCCTACTTCATGCGCCAGCACACCCGCGAGTTCGGCCTCGCTCGTCAGCTTCATGTACAGCCCCTTGGTGAGAAAGACATATCCGCCGGGCGCGGCGAAGGCGTTCACGTCGCTGGACTCAATCACGCCGAAATGCCATGGCAGGTTCGGCCGCTCGCTCTGCGAGGCGACCCAGCGGCCGACGGTGTTCACATAACGCTGAAGCGCCTCGTCCTTGACCAGCGGCGAGGCACCGAGCAAGTTCGCACTGACTTCCTGGCCGATGCGGATTTCGTCTTCCTCGCTCACACCGAGCAACATCCTCCTGGGATCGGCGGCCTGGCCACTTTCGCCGGAGGTCATGCCGGACAGTTTTTGCTTCAGCTCGTCGAGCTTGATCGCCTGCGCCGTACCCAGCGCCAGGAAAAACACCAGAAATATCCCTGTCAGTCGTTTCATGTCTCGCCTCTCATTCCGCCGGCGTAGGTAAATAGCTGACCGATCGGCGTTGCAGCTTGTGTTCCAGCGCGTACGCACCGGCATCTTTTTCAGTCACGGCAAACTTGTCCATCTTCTTAAGTTCGTCCGGATTGCTCTTGGCGCTTTTCAGCTCTTCCTCGGAAAGCCCACGAATACCTGAGGTAGCGACTATGTTGCCACTGCCAGAACGGCCCGTGGCCAGCGCGGTGACATCCTGCACCGAGGTTTTGCCGGCAGCCCGCGCCTGACCGGCGCGCACATTGAGCATGCGTACCCAACCCTGCTTACCCAATACCATGATGTGCATCCAGCTGCCCTTGCGCTCCACAATCTCCAGATTGGTGCGCGCCGGCAGATCCGCCAGGGTTCTCGCGTCGACGAAGGGTTTGTCCTTAAGCGGCGTGTCCTTGATCGTTGAACCGCTCTCGGCAAAGGTCGCCGCTGTTAACGCCAACCCGGCCAGCAGTGTAAAGCCAGTAATCCATGTTTTGAGATGCATCGTTGCCCCTGATCTTCCTGAAATTTAACCGGCGGCGCGGCCCATGCTCGGCAGGCCGGCCTGAGCGAGTGCGTCCGGTATCGCCACCGATGGGATACTCCGGCAGAACTCCTCGAATTCTTTCGTGGTCACAATCCTTATATTACCGCCATGTGTCACGGATGGCACGGTCAATGCCATGCCCATGGTACGGGCCAGCGCCTCCTCGCCCTGCACCCGCCAGCGATCCTGAATATCGACGTTGAACACGCAGGTGTGAATCAGGAAGGTCGCGCGCTGGCCCTCAGTCGGCCCCAGACGACCACGCACCCTGTCGACCGCCGGCGCCATGCGCACGAACGTGGCCACCACATCCTGCAACACCTCTGCCTCGATTTCCTTCGGCACCAACCAGTAAAACAACAGCGTGTCGCGGAAAAAGGCGTGCAACAACGGGAACGGCTTGAAGAGCGGCGCGGAGATGACGCCGAAACGCGAGAGCCCGACCTGGCGCTTGAGCGCCGCGCGCAAACGCAGGTGCGCCTGGCGCGCGGCGATGTGATTGTGGCACTCGACCAGGACCGCGCGGCACTCGTTGCCCTCCTCCAGCAGCGTGGAGAACAGCGGGTGGCCGTTGCGGTACTGGGTCTGGAACGTACTGTTGAAACGGGCGATGGTGAAATAGAGCAGGCTGAAGGTAAACGGCGCGGTCAGATCGACAAATACCGCGCTGAAATTCAGGAACAGGTACGAGATAAACAGAAACCCCATCTGCAGGAAGGTAAACGTCAGGTTCACGGCGCGCTGGTCGATGTTATAGATGAACGCCACCGCCAGCAGCATGATGGAGACGATCGTGACCACCACGGCGACCCATCGCGGCAACTCGGACAGGTAATCCCGATTTTTCATGTTATCGAGCGCGGTGGCGAGAATCTCGACGCCCGGGTGGATACGCGCCACCGAGGTCGGTTTGATATCGAACAGTGAGGGCGCCGTCGAACCGATGATGACAATCTTTCCGGCAAACTCGTCCGCCGGCCGCGTTTTCTTCTCCTTGAGAAAATCAAAATACACCTCATGAAAGGAGACACGCTTGTACGAAGGCGGCTTGCCGCGCCAGTTGATAAGGATGTCGGGGTCGTCCGGCAGCGTCGCGCCGGTTGCGGTGGCGACGTTCGCGGGCAGCGAATTTACCACCCAGCCATGTTCGATCCGGTAAACGTGATAGCTGCGCACGATGCCATCGTCATCGGCATAGAGATTGTTGGTGCCCAAACGGTGATCGTCGAGCACGTCATAGAAATACGGCAACACCACCGCATAGGTGGCGTTGGGATCGGGGTCTTCGTCCTTCGTCACCCCGGGAATCTGGCTCACCCTGAAGTTGCTGAGTTTGTCGTTGTCCTCGTTCAGGCGAATCATTGGAAAATAGGTGTTGGGCGTTTGCATGATGGTATTGCGGAAATACTTGTCGCCCTCGGCGTTAAACACGTCGGGGTCGCTGAAGGTGATGTCAAAAACAATCGCCTTGGGCTTCTGAGCGCTGATGCCCTCCACCATCTCACCCATGATGTTGCGTGGCCAAGGCCAGCGGCCGTATTCCTTGGCCATGGCCGCAAGCGCCGCCTCGTCGATGTCGAGGATAACAATATCCGGATCGGCGACCGGGTGACTCAGACGCGTCTTCATAATAAGGTCGTAGGCCTTGCTCTTCATGCCGGAGGTCAGGCCGGTCGAGATGGTCAGCGTGGCAATGACGATGATTACAACCGCCAGCCCACCATAAAACTTGTTGCCAAGGCGATCGGACAGGGTCGCGAGTGGCAGGAGAAAAAATCGGACGAGGCGCTGAGTGGGATTAAGCGTGGCCATAGGCGTTGATGGTTCCTCGATTAGCTTTGGGCATCATACAGACTATTATGCCGAGCTATCCTTGGCGGGTCCAAGCGCCAAGATCCCGACAGACGCCCAAATAAAATGGCATAATGCGCCAAGGCCATTCACACAGAGAGTCCGCCATGAAAGACAGTACAGTTGCCAGAGAATGGCTCGAAGCCTCGGCCCGCACGGCCAACGCCAAAGACTACGACGCGCACATGAATTTGATCTCGAAGAAAGTCCAGGTGTTCGGCGTGCCCGGGTTTGAGTCCCTAGGCTATGAGGACTGGGCCAAGCAGAGCAAACACGAATTTGAATCCGGCTTACTCAAGCGTGTTTCCTACGCCGGCATGAAGGTGCAGGTCATGTTGCCGGGACGCGTGATGTTCAAAACCACCGAGACCGTGGAAGCCACGGACGGCAGTGTCCAGGCTCATGGCGTGGAGATCGTCCTCGAGAGGGAAGCCGACGGAAAATGGCGCGTGGTACAGGAACGGATTCTTTCGCCGGAAGAAACCGAACACGACCGGATTCTGCAGTGACCTCTCCGTTGTGCGCCGCAGACAGGCACAAGCGGAAAGGAAATCCTTGTCGCCGCCATATCCGAGCTTGAAATCGGTAGAAATCTGCCTTACGCTAGCGCCCCACGAAAGCAGTCAACAATTCATTTTCAGAAAGAGGAAGAAACCATGAAAAACCCATTGGATTCCATCACTGGCGCCATCGTCTCCGGACTGGTATTGACCATGATTCTTTATGTCTTTGCTGCCAACTTCCTGCACTAAAGACTTTCCTCCTCAACCCTAAACAAGCAACACATCGGGAGAATATTTTATGGAACTCGTCGTCATTCGCTGGCTGCATGTGCTCGCAGGCATCACCTGGATCGGTCTTCTTTACTACTTTAACTTCGTACAAGCTCCCGGCGTCGCCGCTGCCAAGGCCGACGGGACCGCGGCCGGCATCACCAAGCACATTGCGCCACGGGCCCTGTTCTGGTTCCGGTGGGCGGCCTTGGCGACCTGGGTACTGGGGGCCATTTACCTGGTGCGTGCGGCTAACCTGAGTTTCACTGATGCCTTCCTGCTGCGTGGCCCGAGTGCCACCATCGGCGTCGGCGCCTGGCTCGGCACCATCATGTTCGTCAACGTCTGGGGCATCATCTGGCCGAACCAGAAGAAAGTCCTCGGCATCGTGCCGGCGGACGACGCCACCAAGGCTAAATCCGCGCGCGTGGCGTTCCTGGCCTCACGCACCAACACCATGCTGTCCATCCCCATGGCCTTCTTTATGGTGGCCGGACCGCACATGGGCGCGCTGCCGCGTCTGTTTTAAGCGACAGTAAAAGCCGATTTGGCGCAAAAGCCCGGCCGGTGGCCGGGCTTTTGATTTTGGGGCTTGCGTTATCGCGTCACCGGGGTAGAATTTTTGCCAATATGTAGGCGCCCGGAAGGGCGCTTTTGTTTTTTGGTCGTCTAAAACAATGCCAACATCTTATCAAATGCCGGTTTTTTCTCCCCTCCCCGTCGCCTTCGTGCGCGGCGAAGGCGCATGGCTGTGGGATACCAAAGGGAAAAAATATCTCGACGCCCTGGCGGGTGTCGCGGTCTGCGGCCTTGGGCACGCCCACCCAGCCATCACTGCCGCGATCTGCGATCAGGCCAGCAAACTGCTGCACACCTCGAACTGGTATGAAGTCCCGCTGCAGGAGCAACTGGCGCAGCGGATCTGCAAACTCGCCGGCATGGATAACGCCTTCTTCTGTAACTCCGGCGCCGAGGCCAACGAAGCGGCGATCAAACTTGCGCGCCTCCACGGCAGCCAGAACAACATACGCACACCAGGTATCATCGTCACCGAGGGCAGTTTCCACGGCCGCACGCTAGCCACGCTCACCGCGAGCGGCAACCGCAAAATTCAGGCAGGCTTTGAGCCGCTGGTGCAGGGTTTCTTCCGGGTACCGTACAACGATCTCGACGCCGTGCGCCATGTCGGCGACAACGACAAGGGCATCGTCGCCGTACTGGTTGAACCGATCACGGGCGAAGGCGGCGTAAAAATTCCTGATGACGGCTACCTCAAGGGACTGCGGCAGATCTGCGACGAACGCGGCTGGCTCCTGATGCTGGACGAAATCCAGACCGGCGTCTGCCGCACCGGCAAATGGTTCGCCTGCCAGCACGAAGGCGTGCAACCGGACGTGATGACGCTCGCCAAAGGCCTTGGCAATGGCGTACCGATTGGCGCCTGCCTCGCCCGCGGCAAAGCCGCTCAAGTATTCAAGCCCGGCAGCCACGGCTCCACCTTCAGCGGCAACCCGCTCGTGTGCCGCGTGGCACTCACCGTCCTCGATGAAATGGAAAAAGGGAAACTCGCCAAGCGCGCCGCCGTGCTGGGCGAGCGCCTGCTGGCCGGTTTCAGAAAAACGCTGGGCAACGTTGCCGGCGTCAGGGAAATCCGCGGTCGCGGGCTCATGCTCGCCATCGAACTCGACCGGCCGTGCAAGGAAATGCTGACACTGTCGCTGGAACGCGGCATCCTGATCAATGTCACGGTCGACAGCGTCATTCGCCTGCTGCCGCCGCTAATCCTGACCGACGAGGAGGCCGATCTGCTTGTGCGCGAGCTGTCGACCACCGTGCGTGCCTTTCTGGAGACGAAACCATCGTGAAACCGCGTCATTTTCTGACGTTGATGGATTTAAGCGCCGACGAACTCAAGCGCGTGCTCACGCGCGCCATTGAATTGAAGAAACTACACAAGGACGGCAAGCGCCACACCCCGCTCGCTGGAAAAACACTCGCCATGATCTTCGAGAAATCCTCGACCCGCACGCGGGTATCGTTCGAGGCCGGCATGGCCCATCTCGGCGGAGCAAGCATGTTCCTGTCGCCACGCGACACCCATCTCGACCGCGGCGAACCAGTGGAAGATACCGCGCGCGTGATGTCGCGCATGGTGGATGTCATCGTGATTCGCGCGAATTCGCATGCGATGGTGGAGCGGTTCGCGGCGCACTCGCGGGTGCCAGTGGTCAACGCGCTCACGGACTTGCATCATCCATGTCAGCTGCTGGCCGACATCCAGACCTACCTCGAATTGCGCGGCGACATCGCCGGCAAGAAAGCGGCGTGGATTGGTGACGGCAACAACGTCTGTCATTCGTGGATGCATGCCGCCCACCACCTTGGTTTCCACCTCCACATCGCCACTCCCAAGGGCTATGAACCGGAGGCGAGTCTGGTCGAGTTTTGTCGTGACAGTCTGACACTGGTACACGACCCAGCCAGAGCAGCGCAGGGCGCGGACATCGTCGTCACTGATACCTGGGCCAGCATGGGTCAGGAAAGTGAAAAGGAAAAACGCCTGAAGGACTTCGCTGGCTTCATGGTCGACAAAAAACTCATGGCGCTTGCTGGCAAGAATGCCATTTTCATGCACTGCCTGCCGGCTTACCGCGGCGCCGAGGTGGCGGCGGATGTGATCGATGGTTCGCAAAGCGTGGTCTGGGACGAAGCCGAAAACCGGCTGCATGCCCAGAAGGCGCTGCTCGAATTCCTGCTCGCCGGCCGTCCGGCCTGAGTCCTAACCTTTCTGTCTCGCGGCGGGTGGGAAACAGCGCTACTGGTTTCTTTCCATCGCCTACCGGATGAAGCCCGCCTCAATCTCGTGCAGATAGGCTCTCAGATCCAAGACTTCCGGCAGCAGCAACGACGATAGGAAAGAGCCGAACAGTGCATCGTAAATAATCTCAGGACGACCATGGGTTGCCTTGATTAAATATAGATGGGCGGGAAAGGCTTTTTTCTGGGACACAATGGACCGGTATTCAGCAGATTACATGTCCATCACAGCGGGATCAGCGGGGTAGACGAATTGGAACGGGCAATACTATGCCCACTTATCGAATGTGGTTATTGCCCGAGGGAAAACGACTGGATGATGCCGCGCACCACAAACTCCACTGCAATGGCGAGCAGGATCATGCCCATGATGCGGGTCATGATGCGCATCCCAGTGAGACCGAGCTTCTTCAGCAGCGGGTGGGCGTAGCGGAACACGGGGTAAAGTATCAGCGTGGACAGAAGAATCAGTAGGCTCAAGCTGAGGTCGCCAGTCAGGCGCTTCTCTTGTTGCGACAACAACATCACCGTCGTGATCGCCCCCGGACCGGAAATCATGGGTATGGCGAGCGGCACGATGGAAAAATCCTCCCTCTCCATCGACTCTTCGTCCTCGGTCTTGGTGCGCTGGATGCGTGACGGGTTCGCATGCAACATGGACCAGGCGATGGAAGCGATGATCAGCCCGCCCGCAATCTGGAAGCTTGGCAGCTCGATGCCAAGAAAGTGGAATACATACGACCCGGTCCACTGAAAGAAAAGCAGCGTGATCAGGACCGCGGTCAGGGTGCGTAGCAGGGAACGGCGGCGCAGGTGCTCCGGCATGTCGGCCGTGAGCGTGACATACACCGGTAACACGCTGAATGGCGTAAGAATAGTCAGCAGGGAAAGAAGCTGGGTCGAGAGTCGCAGGAAGTCCTGATCCATTCCTGCTTATATACAGGCAAATCCACCACGGCGCCAGACTGCTACTATATGATTAGATATAGGAAAAACTGCCGGCTCGATGCGTTTTCCTGCGTACGAACAGCCATGCAACAGCCGAGCGGCATGGCCAAGCCCATCCCGGATACGCCAAAAATCCCCGGAAATCTTGTATCCAGAGGGGTTTGCTAGACTATCCAGGGGGAAGAAGGACCTGTGGAAAAACAGATTTTACGTGTGCTCATCGTGGACGATTCGCCAGACGATACCGAACTGGCCGTGGCAGCCCTGCGCCAATCGGGCTACATGCTGAAACACCAACGGGTACAGGACCTGGCCTCGATGCAAACGGCGCTCGACAAGGGGCCATGGGACGCAGTGGTCTCGGAATTCTCTCTGCCCCACTTCGGCGCCCAGCTCGCCCTCGACATGATTAAGCGCGCAAACCTCGACATTCCGTTCATGGTCCTCACGCGCAGCATCAGGGATTCCGAATTGGCCAAGATCATGCGCAACGGCGCGCACGACGTGGTCTTGAAAACCCAGACGGCCCGTCTGGCCCCGGCGCTCGAACGCGAGCTGCGCGTGGCGGAAGAACGTCGCCTCTATCGGGAAACGTCCCAGGCACTCGCGGCCATGGAAACAAAAAACCGTGCGATCATCGACGGGTCGCGCGAGGCCATCTGCTACTGCCAGGACGGCATGCACATCGACGCCAACAAGGTGTATCTCGAACTTTTCGGTTATGAAAACTTCAGCGACTTGGAAGGCATCCCACTGCTGAACCTGATCGATAAAAACGACCACCCGCTGCTCAAGGAATACCTGCGCAAACCGGCGGCCCAGAATACCGCCAAGCCACATGAATTTCTCGCGCTGAAAAATGACAGCAGCCGTTTTCATGCGGAACTGGCGGTCTCGCCGATCGTCCTCGACGGGCAAAATTGCACCCAAGTGATGGTGACCGATGTTTCCAAACGCAAGGCAGTGGAAAACCGTCTGCAATACCTCAGTCAACACGATCCACTCACGGGTCTCTTCAACCGCACGTACTTCACGCTTGAACTGAACAAGCTGCTGGAAACGGCCAAAAAGAATGACAGCCAGAACGCGTTACTCTATCTCGATCTTCAGCAACTGAAGGAGATCAACGACGCCCTGGGGCACACCGTCGGCGACCGGCTGCTGCTCAAGGTGGCTCGTGTTTTCCGTGAGAAACTAGGAGAGGCCGCGATCCTGGCGCGCTTCAGCGGTGACGAATTTGCTGCGCTGCTGCACGGACAGGGCGAGTTGCAGATCAAGGAAGCGGTGGCCTCGCTGCTCACCACCCTGAAGGAGATGACCCTTACCGAAGGCGGGAAAACCTTCAAGTGCGATGGTACCGTGGGCCTGGTGGTGATCGACAAACATACGGAAAGCGCACAGGCGGTTTTGACCAAGGCGTATCAGGCCTGTCAGCAATCAAAACCAAAAAAAGCGGCGGTGCCAGAACCCCAGCCGGAAAAAAAACCGGTCGCCGAGCCGCCAAAAGCCGCGGCCGATATTCCGGCACTGTCGCCCATCTCCAACGAATGGCAAGACCGCCTGCAGACGGCCTTGAAAAAAAATGGCTTCCAGCTCGCCTATCAGCCCATCATCAACCTGCATGGCGACCCGGCTGAATATTTCGAGGTGCTGCTGCGTCTCGTCGGCAGCAAGGGAGAACTGATCTCGGCCGGCGAATTCATGCCGGCAGCGGAAAAACTGGGCCTCACCTCCGCCATCGACCGCTGGGTCGTACGCCATTCCATCGAGTCGCTGGCGGCCCTGCACCGCGAAAATCGGGCAGCCAGTTTCTTCGTCAACCTATGTCCGACCGCGCTCAAGGATCCGGAGTTGCTGGCCCTGCTCCAGAAACACCTAGCGGCCGCAAAACTGGAACCGAAATACCTGGTGCTGGAGGCCGACGAACCCGCCATCGCGGCAAACCCCGCCGATGCGGCGATGTTCATGCAGGCGTTGAAGAAGATCGGCTGCCGGTTTTCGATGGACAATTTTGGCAACAACCTTTCCATGCTCAATCAGTTGCGCGAGCTGCCGGTGGACTTCCTTAAGATTTCCGGCACACTCATCCGCAATCTCTCAACCGACAACATCAGCCAGGCCTCGCTCAAGGCCGCTATCGAACTGGCCAAGGCCATGAACAAACAAACTATTGCCAAGCTCGTGGAAAAGGTGGAAGACCTCGGCATGCTGTGGAACCTCGGGGTGGATTACGTACAAGGCAACTACTTCCAGCAGGCCGACGCCCGTCTCAGCTACGAATTCGCCTCCGAAACCACGCTCGCCTCGGACACAAACAGCTCACCGAACTGGGCCAGCGGCAGCAAAGGCTAGCGCACCCTGCATCATACCCCGTCTCTCCCACGGGGAACGGGCCGATGCGTATACCTTTAACGCAACGCAGACCCTATAATTACCCGCTCTTATACTCACTTCAGGGAATCTATGTCCGGTCAGTTTATCTTCACCATGCAGCGCGTGAGCAAGATCGTCCCGCCGAACCGTGCGATTCTCAAAAACATCTCTCTTTCCTTCTTCCCCGGCGCCAAAATCGGCGTGCTCGGCCTGAATGGCTCGGGTAAATCGACGCTGCTGCGCATCATGGCCGGGATGGACACCGAGTACGACGGCGAGGCGCGACCACAACCCGGCATTCACATCGGCTTTCTTTCGCAGGAACCGGCGCTCGATCCAGGAAAAGACGTACGCGGCAATGTCGAGGAGGCCGTGGCCGAAACCAAGGCTCTGCTCGACAAGTTCAACGAGATCAGCATGAAATTCGGCGAGCCCATGAGCGACGACGAAATGAACAAACTGATCGAACGGCAGGGAAAACTTCAGGAAAAAATCGATGCCGCCGGCGCCTGGGATCTCGACCGCAAGCTCGATATCGCTGCGGACGCGCTGCGCCTGCCACCGTGGGATGCCGACGTCACTAAACTCTCCGGCGGCGAGCGCCGGCGCGTGGCGCTGTGCCAGCTGCTGCTGTCGCAGCCGGACATGCTGCTGCTCGATGAGCCCACCAACCATCTCGACGCCGAATCCGTCGCTTGGCTCGAGCGCTTTCTGCACGACTACCCCGGCACTGTCGTGGCCGTCACGCACGATCGCTATTTTCTCGACAACGTTGCCGGCTGGATTCTGGAGCTCGACCGTGGCGAAGGCATCCCGTGGAAAGGTAATTATTCCTCGTGGCTCGACCAGAAGCAGAAGCGCCTTGAAACCGAGGAGAAACAGGAGTCCGCGCGCCAGCGCACCCTGAAACAGGAACTCGAGTGGGTGCGCACCAACCCCAAGGGTCGGCACGCTAAGAGCAAGGCGCGCCTCGCCGCCTACGAGGAACTGGCCTCGCAGGAGTTCCAGACACGCAATGAAACCAAGGAACTTTTCATCCCGCCGGGCCCGCGCTTGGGCGACGTCGTGGTGCAGGCGGAGAATCTCAGCAAGGGCTACGACGATCGGCTGCTGGTCGATAACCTCAGTTTCAACCTGCCACGCGGCGGCATTGTCGGCGTTATCGGCCCCAACGGCGCGGGCAAGACCACCATGTTTCGCATGATCACCGGACAGGAAAAACCGGACGGCGGGAAACTGCGCATCGGCGAAACGGTCAAACTCGCCTACGTGGATCAAAGCCGCGATACGCTGTCCAGCAACAAAACCGTGTGGGAGGAAATCTCAGGCGGGCACGACATCTTGCTGATTGGCAAGACCGAGGTGCCGTCACGCGCCTACGTCGGTCGCTTCAACTTCCGTGGCACCGATCAGCAGAAAATGGTGAAAGACCTTTCCGGCGGCGAACGCAATCGCGTGCACCTAGCGAAACTGCTGAAGAGTGGCGCCAACCTGCTGCTGCTCGACGAGCCCACCAATGACCTTGACGTCGATACGCTGCGGGCACTGGAAGAGGCGTTACTCGGGTTCGCCGGATGCACCGTGGTTATCTCACACGATCGCTGGTTCCTCGATCGCATCGCCACCCACATCCTCGCCTTCGAGGGCGACAGCCACGTGGTCTGGTTCGAGGGCAACTATGCTGACTACATGGCCGACAAGGAGCGTCGTCTGGGTGTCGATGCCACACAGCCGCACCGCATCAAGTACAGGAAGCTGGTGCATTAGCACCCTCTGGGCAGGTGCGGTCGATTTCTGCTAGATTGGCTACGCCCCGCCTGAACTTGATACAGGGAAGTGGGTCATAGGGAAGTTCGTCTGATTCCGGCTTTGTGGTCTACAGGAATCGAGTCGAAACCTCGACCAACAGTATATCTGAACCAAACGGAGACATACGATGATGAATGCCAAGAAACTCACCGGACTTGCCATCGCCACAGCCGCCGCCGGCCTCTTTGCCACGGCCAGCATCCCGGCCGCCTATGCCGGTAAGGACGAAGCCAAGATTCATTGCGACGGCGTGAATTCCTGCAAGGGCCAGACGGCCTGCCAGAGTGCCACGAACGCCTGCAAGGGCCAGAACAGCTGCAAGGGCAAGGGCTGGATGTATTTGAGCAAGGAAGAGTGCAACACCGCCAAGGCCAAGATGAAGGAGCCGCACAAGAAGTAACTGGCTCTCTCTGCTGGCAAAACCGGGCGCCGTGAGCGCCCGGTTTTCTTTTTACTAGATGGCACAGCGCCTTCTACCTCCCGGATTCCACCATTCGACCGTCTCCTGCCCCCGTATCAGGTTTTACCGGCTATCCTTATAAAAACAGAACAAGGCGTGGACTTCTTTTTGTATGCTCGCATTTCTGGGTCGTACTATATGGCTGGCCTGGTGTTGGCTGGAGCTGTCGCTCCTGACGTTGCTGCTTTACCTGCTGTCCTGGTTGCCGAGGCCTCTGACCGGGGCGTATTACCATTACCTGTTTCGCATCTGGTGTTCGCTTTTCGTGCGGGCGCTGGGCGTCGCTCTGCGTCTGCATGAAAAAAATCTCGCGCCCATACCGAAGCAGTACATCCTGATCGCCAACCACCCCTCGGCGCTGGAGGATGTGGGCATCCCGACCCTGTTCAACATCTACCCGCTGGCAAAACTCGGCGTGCGCGACTGGTTCGTCGTGGGCCGGATTAACATCGCCGCCGGCACTCTGTTTGTCGACCGTGACGATCCCAACTCGCGCCATGCCGCGCTCGATCAGCTTGTGGAAAAACTTCGCCATGGCAAGAACGTCGCCATTTTTCCGGAGGGTGGCTGCAAAGGCAGCCGCATCCATACGAGCTTCCAGACCGGCGCGTTTGATCTCTCGCTGCGCACCGGCATTCCCATTCTGCCGGTGTTTCTCCATTACGAGGCGCAGAAGACCTTCGAATGGCGTGCGCCCTATACGGTAATCGACAAGATGTGGCACTTCATGACAAGTCAGAATGACCGAGCCAATTACTACGTCTACGACGCCATCGACCCGAAGGGATTTACCGACAAGAAGGAATTCGCCGAACAGGTGCGACAGATGTACCTGAAGTGGCAGGCGCGCTATCTGGAATAAAAAGCACCACGCCGTCTGGATGCATGACAGCAACCTGCCACACAAAGAAGGCTTCAGGCAATCTTCCTCACCCCATTCTCCTGGACGAGGAGCTGTTCTATTTCCGGAATACATGATCCACAGTTCGTGCCAGCCTTAAGCCTTGTGCCAAGGTCCACCACGCTCCGGCATCCGGCCTGGATGGCCCCCAGAATAGTCTTCTCGCCAATACCGAAGCAGGCACACACCTGACGACCACCTTCGCGGCTGCCTTGGGGCGGCGCTCCGGCCAGAAGACCGGCTCGTGTCGATGCATTGATCACCGTCTGCACAAACAAGCTGGCGAGCCAGCCACGCGGCGGCAGTTGCGGATCAGGACCGATAAAAATACAGCTCTCCAGCTTCCCGTCTGCAAGCCGAGCAGCGCGGTAGCGACGCGCACCCCTGTCAAAATATTCTATCCACTCGACCTTCTCGTCTGGCGCGCACAACAGGGTGCGCGCGGCACTGGCCCAGTCCTGCGGCGCTTCGCTGCCGGCAAGCTCGTAACGCCATAATTCGGCCCCGCGCGCACAGTTCCAATACAAAGGCGTGGGTGGCACAAGCCGCCGGCGTGACAACAGAAACCCATACCACGCCGGGTGCAGCGGTTCAACGCGCACCGGTGTGTGCTTGAACTCGGGCTCGCCAGAGATGGGATCAGTCGCCGGATTCACCACTCGGTCGATACAACCGCTATTGCCAAACTGGTCATTCCAATGCATCGGAACAAATACACTCCCGGAACGTGTCATTGCCGTCACGCTCACGCGTGCACTGGCACTCCCCCAGCGCGAGGTCACGCGCGCGAGCATACCGTCGGTCAGGGAAAGTGCCGCGGCATCGTCCGGATGTATTTCAAGACAGGGCTCGATGGTGTGCGCCGACAGCCGCGGCGAGAAACCGGTGCGGGTCAGCGTGTGCCAATGGTCGCGTACGCGACCGGTATTCAGCACGAGCGGGTACTCGGTATCCGTTGGGTGTGCCGGCGCCCGCGGTGTCACTGCCACGAATTGTGCACGACCACTCGGCGTAAAGAAACGACCGTCGCCGAAAAACCGCGCCGTTCCCTGTGGCTGTTCCGGCGTGACCGGCCATTGCAGCGGTGCGAGTGCATCGTAGTCGCTATTGCTCAGCTTCATGAGTCCGGACAGATCGAACGCGCGCGTTCCGTTGTTGGCCTGCGCCGACAGCGCGGCATGTTCGCGGAAAATTGCCGCAGCATCGGGATAGTCAAAGGCGGCGGTGAAACTCAGCCGTTTCGCCACCTCGCACACGATCCACCAATCCGGCTGCGCCTCGCCAGGCGGGGGCAGAAACGCCCGCTGCCGCGAGATACGCCGTTCCGAATTGGTGGCCGTGCCGTCTTTCTCGCCCCAGGCCTGCGCTGGCAACAGCACATGCGCGTATTGGGTCGTGTCCGTATGCCGCACGCAATCAGAGACGATCACGAGTTCGCACTTCGCCAGCGCGCGCCGCACCTGTTCCGCATCGGGCAGACTCACCGCCGGGTTGGTGGCCATGATCCACAGCACCTTGATTCTGCCCGTCTCCACCGCCTGAAACAATTCCACCGCCTTGAGCCCGGGACGCTCGGCCATGCGCGGTGCATTCCAGAAGCGCTGCACCAGCGCGCGGTGCGCGGGATATTCGAGTTCGAGATGTGCGGCGAGCTGATTGGCCAGTCCACCCACCTCGCGCCCACCCATGGCATTCGGCTGGCCCGTGAGCGAGAACGGCCCCATGCCTGGACGGCCGATGCGCCCGGTGAGCAAATGGCAATTGATAATGCTGTTCACCTTGTCGGTCCCGCTCGATGACTGGTTCACGCCCTGCGAATAGAGCGTGACCACCCGTTCGGTGCGGGCGAACAGATCATAGAACCGGGAAACCAGCGCCGCATCAAGACCGCACCGCGCCGCCACCGTCGCCACTTCGGAACTGTCGGCTAGCGCTGCCTTCAGTGCCTCTTCGACGCCTTCGGTATGTTCGTTGACAAACAGGGGATGCGTTTCGCCGTGGTTATACAACCAGGCCAACAAACCGTTAAACAGGGTGACGTCGCTACCGGGGGAAATCGGCAGATGCAGATCGGCAATCTCCGCGCTCGCAGTGCGGCGCGGATCGATCACAACGACTCGGAGTTCGGGATAGTCGCTCTTGGCCTGCACTAGGCGCTGATACAGCACCGGATGGCACCAGGCGGTATTGGAGCCCACGAGCACCACGAGCTTGGCGCGTTCAATGTCCTCGTAACAACCGGGCACTACATCGGCGCCGAAGGCGCGCTTGTGGCCAGCGACGCTGGAGGCCATGCACAAGCGTGAATTGGTGTCGATGTTGGCGCTGCCGAGGAAACCCTTCATCAACTTGTTGGCGACGTAATAATCCTCGGTAAGCAGTTGCCCCGAAACATAAAATGCCACCGACTCTGGCCCATGGCGCTCAACCGCAGCACGCAGCCCACCCGCCGCCAGGCCGAGTGCCACGTCCCAGCTGGCCCGCCGGCCCTGCACCTCGGGATACAACAAGCGAGGCGCGGGATCGAGGGTATCGGCCAGCGCCGCGCCTTTGGAGCAGAGACGGCCAAAATTGGCCGGATGTGCCGGGTCGCCTCGCACCGATACCATGCCATCGGCCTCGACCCGTGCGAGCACACCGCAACCAACGCCGCAATAAGGGCAGGTGGTGCGTGTTTCAGTGGCGGTCATGGGCGATCTTGCACGGTTCAGAATCAACGGTTCGGACAACCCACGTCCGGTTCCAGCGACAGAAACACATGTCCGTCCAGTACACGTGCCGGAAAGCGCGCCGCGCAACCCTCATCCGGAGCCATGGCCAGACCGGTGTCGAGATGAATCTTCCAGTCATGCAGGGGGCAGGCAACCTTGTGGCCGTGCACAATGCCCTGTGACAGTGGCCCACCCTTGTGCGGGCAACGGTCACGCAGCGCAAATACCTGGTCGTCCGCAGTGCGAAACACGGCGATGTCGCCGTCGCGCGTGCGTACTACGCGCGCACCCTGTCTCGGGATGTCAATGAGTTTCCCGACTTCAGTCCATTCATCCATTTGCTTCTTAGTTATTGTCTGCATAATTTCATCCCACCATCTTGAGCGGCACGAATTCGTGGCGCTCGGCGCCGTTCGCCCTTTGCGCCCATGGGTCGATCTGTGCGAACTTCTGTGAGTAACGGAAACGCTCGGCCAGCGCCCGGCGGCCGACTCCGTCCTCGACCACGCGTTGTTTGACGTAGGCAAGACCCACGCGCTCCACCCATGGCGCCGTGCGTTCGAGATAATGTGCTTCTTCGCGATAGACCTGCAGAAAGGCGGCGCAATATTCCATTACCTCTTCCGGCGTCTTCACCGCGCACAGGAAATCTGTGGCGCGCACTTTCACACCACCATTGCCACCGACATGCAGTTCGTAACCGGAGTCCACGCAGACGACACCAAAGTCCTTGATAGTGGCCTCGGCGCAGTTGCGCGGGCAACCGGACACGGCGAGCTTGAATTTGTGCGGCGTCCATGAGCCCCAGGTCATTTTTTCCAGATCAATACCCATGGTGGTGGAATCTTGGGTACCGAAGCGACACCAGGTCTTGCCAACACAGGTCTTCACGGTGCGGATCGCCTTGCCGTAGGCATGGCCGGATACGAAGCCCGCTTTAGAGAGATCACCCCACATGGCTGGCAGGGTTTCCTTGGACACGCCGAGGAAGTCGATGCGCTGGCCACCGGTGATGTGCACGGTCGGTACGGAATATTTCTCAGCGATCTCAGCCAGCGCACGCAGCTCGGCCGGCGTGGTCTCGCCGCCCCAGATGCGCGGCACGACTGAATAGGTGCCGTCCTTCTGAATGTTGGCGTGTACGCGTTCGTTGATGAAGCGCGACTGATTGTCGTCCACGTACTCGCCTGGCCAGGCGACCAACAGGTAGAAGTTGAGTGCCGGCCGGCACTTGTTGCAGCCGTCCGGGGTTTTCCATTCCATCTTCTCCATGACCGCGCGAATACTCTTGAGCTTCTGGTCGCGGATGACGGCGCGGATATCATCGTGGGTGTGCTCAGTGCACGGGCACAGCGGCTTTTTCTTCGGTGCGGTCGAGTAGTCACCACCCAGCGTGGCCGCCAGCAGGTTCTCGACCAAACCGGTGCAGGAGCCGCAGGAACTGGAGGCCTTGGTATGGGCGCGCACCTCTTCAAGCGTGAACAATTTTTTATCTGTAATCGCCTTGACGATAGTGCCTTTGCACACGCCATTGCAACCGCAGATCTCGGCCGTATCCGGCATCGAGGCGACGCGGCTCTTGATGTCACCGTGGCCAGCGTCACCGAGGTGAGCCTGGCCGAACAACAGCTTGTCGCGCAGGTTCGAAACATCGGTGCCATCACGCATCATCTGGAAGTACCAGGTGCCGTCGAGGGTGTCGCCGTACATCACCGCGCCGCGGATACGGTTGTCCTTGAGTACCACCTTCTTGTACATGCCTCTGCCTGCGTCCTGCAGCACAATCTCCTCGGTACTGTCATCGCCGGTAAAATCACCGGCCGAGAACAGGTCGATGCCTGTAACCTTGAGCTTGGTCGAGGTAACTGAGCCCTCGTAACGGGCGATGCCATAGTGCGCGAGATGGTTGGCGCAGACCTTGGCCTGCTCGAACAGTGGCGCCACTAGGCCATAGGTCTGGCCACGGTGTTGTACACACTCGCCGACCGCATAAATGCGCGGGTCGTAGCTCTGCATGGTGTCGCTCACGAGGACGCCGCGCTCGCAGTAAAGTCCGGCCTTCTTTGCCAGCTCGATGTTCGGGCGAATCCCCACCGCCATCACCACCAGATCGGCAGTCAGTTCACGACCATCTTCCAACACCACGCCTTGAACGGATTTCTTGCCGATGATCTCCTTGGTCGCGCCATTGAGCACGAATTGAAGCCCGCGTTCCTCGAGCGATTTCTTGAGCATGCGTGCCGAGGCAGCATCGAGCTGACGCTCCATGAGCAGGTCCGGCAGATGCACGACGGTTACCTTCATGCCCTGCTTCATTAAGCCATTGGCGGCTTCGAGCCCTAGCAGTCCGCCGCCGATCACTACCGCATGCCGGCATTGGCGCGCGGCGGTCAGCATGACCTCAACATCCCACAGATCGCGGAACGCCACCACCCCGGGCAAATCCTTACCCGGTACCGGCAGAAGGAACGGATTGGAGCCAGTCGCCAGCAGCAAACGATCGTAGCTGGCTGTCGTGCCGCCTTCGGCCAAGACCCGCCGCTGACGCCGATCGATCTCGACAACCTTCTTACCCTTATGCAGCGTGATGTCGTGCCCGGCATACCAGGTGTCGTCGTTGAGGACGATTTCTTCAAAACGCTTCTCACCGGTCAACACCGGCGAAAGCAAAATGCGGTTGTAATTCGGGTACGGTTCGGCACCGAATACCGTGATCTCGTACTTCTCGGGAGCGAGTTTCAATAGCTCTTCGAGCGTTCGGATACCGGCCATGCCGTTTCCTACCAAAACCAGTTTCTCTTTCATCGTTATGACTCCTTGTTATCCGGTCACGCCACCTGTTCGGCCGGCCGGTGCTGACGTTCATAGAGAAAATGCAGCACCTCGGTGCGACATCGGTTGTAGGCAGCGTTGGTGGCGAGTTCGAGACGTTTGCGCGGGCGCGGCAGATCCACCGTCAGGATTCTCCCGATAGTTGCTTCCGGTCCATTGGTCATCATGACAATGCGGTCGGAGAGAAGCACCGCCTCGTCCACGTCGTGGGTCACCATGATCGCGGTGCAACCGATGGCGGCGACAAGCTTCATGAGTTCTTCCTGTAGGTGCGCGCGCGTGAGCGCGTCGAGTGCCCCCAGCGGCTCATCGAGCAGCAGTACCTTGGGTTGCATCGAAAGTGCCCGGGCAATGCCCACGCGCTGCTTCATGCCCCCAGAGATTTCGTGTGGCAGCTTGTGCGCGGCATGCCCGAGCCCCACGAGCGCCAGCGCCTCGTGCGAGCGGCTCCTGAGCCGTGCCTTGTCCTCTTTTCCGCCGAAAACGCGTTCAACGGCAAGATAAACATTGTCGAAACAGCTCATCCAGGGAAGCAGTGAATGGTTCTGGAAGACCACGGCACGATCAGGACCGGGCCCGGCAATCTCGCGCCCGGCGCACAGCAGGATACCGTCGCTCGCCTCGTTCAGCCCGGCGATGAGGTTTAGCAGCGTGGACTTGCCGCAGCCGGAGTGGCCAATGATCGAAACGAACTCACCCTGGCAAATGCTGAGGTTCACGTCACGCAACGCGACATACCGGCCCTTGCGGGTCTCGAACACCATTTGCACGTTTTCCAGCTGAACATAGCGATTCATGTGTCATTTCTCCGCGTAGTCAAAACGGCGTGCCGCCAGGAGTAGCGCCTGCTCGAGCAACAACCCGACGATTCCAACCACGAATATCGCGATGATGATGTGCTCGACGTTGAGGTTGTTCCATTCGTCCCACACCCAGAAACCGAGCCCCACACCGCCGGTCAGCATCTCGGCGGCGACAATCACCAGCCAGGCCACGCCAATAGACAGGCGGATGCCGGTCATCATGTACGGCAGCACCGCAGGAAACAGGATTTTTGTGAACACCTTCCACTCTGAGAGTTTCAACACCCGCGCCACGTTGAGATAATCCTGCGGCACGTGGGTCACGCCCACAGCGGTATTGATGATGATCGGCCAGATGCTGGAGATGAAGATCACCCATATTGCCGCCGGTTGCGCCTCCTTGAAGACGTAGAGCCCGATGGGAAGCCAGGCGAGCGGGCTCACCGGCCGCAGCAGGCTGATAATGGGCGACAGCATCCGACTCAGAAACGTGAAACGCCCGATCAGGAAGCCCATGGGGATACCGATCACCGCGGCCAGCCCGAAGCCCATGCCCACGCGCGACAACGAACGTAAAATGTTCCAGCCGATTCCCTGATCGTTGGGACCGTGCTGATAGAATGGATCACTGAACAATTTCAGCGCCGAGTTCCAGGTGGGCGTAGGTCCGGGCAAGCCGCTCTTCTGAGCGACGATGGCCCAGAGCACGACAAACAAGGCGAACCCCAGCAGCGGCGGAACCAGTACCTGCAGCGTGGCTCCGGCGGTGACGACAAACCCTTTGCTCGGCACTGCCTCGCCCGCGGGCATCAGCGGCGGAACAATGACCGGCGGTGTTTCTTCGGTTGCCGTCTTGGGCGGCGATTTGTTCATACGCACCACATTCATGGCATCCTCCTTCGGTTAACCAACCTTGATCGTGAAGCCAGCGGCATAGGCCTTCGGATCCTTGCCATCCCACGTCACGCCGTCGATGAGTTTCGCCGTGCGCATCGGACTCGCCGGTACCGGCACCTTGGCTGCGGCCGCTGCCTGTTTGTAGAGCTCGATCTGGTTCACCGACCTCGCGACCGCGACGTAATCCACGTCTTCCTTGAGCAGACCCCAGCGCTTGTGCTGGGTGAGAAACCACATGCCATCCGACAGGTAAGGGAAGTTCACCTTGCCGTCGCTGTAGAACTTCATGTAATTCGCGTCTTTCCACTTCTTGCCGAGGCCGTTGTCGTACTCGCCCTTCATGCGCCCCTCGATCACACCCAGCTCGGTATTGACGTACGACTTGGACGCGATGGTGCCTGCCACCTTGGAACGGTTGCTCATGGTGTCGATGTACTTCGAGGCTTCGAGGATCGCCGCGACCATGGCGCGTGCAGTGTTCGGGTGCTTCTGCACGAACTCTGCAGTCGTGCCCAGCACCTTCTCCGGGTGATCCTTCCAGATGTCCTGGGTAGTGATGGCGGTGAAACCTATCTTGTCGTAGATGGCGCGCGCATTCCACGGCTCGCCGACGCAAAAACCGTCCATGTTACCGATGCGCATGTTGGCCACCATCTGCGGCGGCGGCACTGTGATCGTCTTTACATCGGAGAAGGGATTGATGCCGTGTGCCGCCAGCCAGTAGTAGATCCACATGGCGTGCGTGCCGGTCGGAAAGGTGTGGGCAAAGGTGTACTCGCGCTTCTCCTTGTCGACCAGCGCCTTGAGTTTCGCGCCATCGGTGACGCCCTTGTCCCTGAGCTGATTGGAAAGTGTGATCGCCTGGCCGTTGTGGTTGAGATTCATGAGCACGGCCATGTCCTTCTTTGGTCCGCTGATACCCAGTTGTACGCCGTAGACCAAGCCATAGAGGACGTGCGAAGCATCGAGTTCGCCATTCACGAGCTTATCGCGCACCGCGGCCCAGCTTGCCTCCTTCGACGGCGTGATCTTGATGCCGTACTTCTTGTCGAAACCCATTTCCGAGGCAATCGCGATGCTGGCACAGTCGGTGAGCGGGATGAAACCGACCTTGACCTCAGTCTTCTCGGGCGCGTCACTCCCGGCCGCATATGCAGCACTGCGTACCCCTGCCGGCACCAAGCCCATCAGCCCAGCCGCGCTCAGGCCGCCGACCAGCCCTGCCTTGAGGAAATGGCGGCGTGAAACGCCTGTTTCAGGAGTGATCCGATCATCGTCTTTCATGTCTGTCTCCACGTTTGCAAGCCAAAAAAAATGGCGTCCTGCCTACCGCACTTGCGACAGGCGAGGACACCGTTGTCCGGATGCAGGCCCACGTGACCTGCGGATGTTCTTTCATCGCGCCACCGACCCGTCATTGGGCCAGAGGCGTTGCTGCGATTCGTTTACGTCAACAACTTAGCCATCTCGACAATATTTTCGGCCACCTGCGCGAGCCGCTGGTTCTTGTCCATGGCGACCTTGCGCAACAGCCGGTAGGCCTCCTCTTCGTCACAGCGCCGCTGCTTCATCAGTATTCCCTTGGCACGTTCGATGACCTTGCGCTCGGCAAGGCTGGCCTGTGCCTGACCCAGTTCCTGGCGCAGCGCCTGCCATTGGTCAAAACGGGCCAGTGCCACGTTCACTACCGGCCGGACACGCTCGGGCGACAAACCGTCCACCACGTAGGCGTGGACGCCCGCCTTCAGGGCTTCGTGCATCAGCGCCTGATCGGCATCCTGGGTAAACATCACAATCGGGCGCGGGTCGTCGCGCGTGACCATACATACATGTTCGAGCGTGTCGCGGTCCGGCGAATCGCTGTCAATGATGATCACGTCCGGTTTCACCCGGCGCACCTGCGCCAGCAGGTTTATGGCACTGTCCATGTGCGCCACCACTTCATATCCGGCCTCGCGCAGCGCTGTCATGAGCCAGTCCGTGCGTTCCGGGTCGTTATCCACCAACAGTACGCGCACGTTCATGAATCCTCTCGGTCTTGCTGCATACATCCATTGCAACCCATGTGCCATAGTCACATTTCGTTTGAGATCAATCATATGGAGAAAACAGCGCGGTCGCGCATGCACCATGATCGTGAATGACGCGCGCGTCATGAACCGTAATGGTGCAATAACCACGTACGTTCTTGGTCAGCCGGAAGGATGTGCCTTCGTAGGATTGGTGACAGGTATTGGGCGAGACCTGACCTACCGCCACATGTCGACGGTCTTGCCCTGTTCGCGCAGGCGCTCGGCGCGCTCACGGATGAAACGTTGCAATTCAGGCTGTTTCTTGTAGCCGCCAGTGGCGACATATTCCAGCACCGACTGAACGTGGAAGCCCCTGATGAAGGTCTCGATCTTGATCACTTCCTTGTCGCCGTCGAAAAACTTTGCTGAAGGCACATAGGCAATAGTGACACTCTCAATCAGCTAAAGTGGATGAGCTTCTGACGAAGTGACATGGATATGACCTGTTCCTTGTGGAACCCACGGCGTGTAGGCATTGGTGGCTGATTCCATACTTCCGTGCAACGACGTGAGGCTTCGTATCAGGCGAATGGACCCCATGTCTTATTCCTCATTCAGTTTGCTAACCGTCATTCCATGACGCCTAGACTAACAGGAAGCACGGGGATCGTTCAGAGGTGCAGCGGATATGGTGGCGAACGTCCAGATCCTACGGACAAATGTTAGATGCCGGCGGCGCGAATCGGGTAGAATTCATCCTTTAAAGCCCTTCGTGGTCCAAACCATGCGACTGATACATTACGGAAAACCCCCTGCCCAGCGGAACGATTGGAAAACAATCAAATCGCTGCTGCCCTATTTGTGGGAATTCCGCGGACGGGTAGTGCTGGCGCTCATCTTCTTGGCCGTGGCCAAGGTGGCGAACGTCTCCGTGCCGCTGGTGCTGAAGGAAATCGTCGACGCCCTCAACCCGAACAAGGCCACGCTCGCCCTCCCCATCCTGCTATTCCTCGCCTACGGCGCCTTGCGGCTGGCGAATTCAACCTTCGGCGAACTGCGCGACATGGTATTCGCCAAGGTCACGCAACGCTCCATCCGCCGGGTGGCGCTCAGGGTGTTCGAGCACCTGCACAAACTGTCACTGCGCTTTCACCTCGAACGCCAGACAGGTGGCATGTCGCGCGACATCGAGCGCGGCACCGCCGGCATCCGCTTCCTGCTTAACTTCATGCTGTTCAACATCCTGCCGACGATTCTCGAAATCGGTTTCGTGGCGGCGATTCTGCTCGTCAAATACGACCCATGGTTCTGCATCGTGACGCTCGTCACGCTCGTGGTGTACGTCGTCTTCACGCTGCTGATCACCGAGTGGCGCATGATCTTCCGGCGCAACATGAATGAGATGGACTCCAAGGCCAACACCCGCGCCATCGACAGCCTACTCAATTACGAGACCGTCAAATACTTCAACAACGAGGGTTTCGAAGCGCGCCGTTACGACGACACCCTGCAGTCCTGGGAAAAGGCCGCAGTGCACAACCAGACCTCGCTGTCGGCGCTGAACACCGGCCAAGGCGCGATCATCGCCATGGGTGTAACCATTCTCATGCTCATGGCCGGTCAGGGCGTGGTGAATAAAACGATGTCGCTCGGCGATCTGGTGTTGGTCAATGCCTTCCTGATCCAGCTGTACATGCCGCTGCATTTTCTCGGCTTTGTCTACCGCGAAATCCGCCATTCGCTGGCCGACATGGAACGCATGTTTGGTCTGCTGGAGAGCCATTCAGACGTGTACGACAAGGTGGACGCGGCGGAACTCCGGGTTCGCGGCGGCGCGATCCGTTTCGAGCATGTGAGCTTCGGCTACGACAGCCGGCGCGAGGTGCTGCACGACGTCAGCTTCGATGTCCCGGCGGGACACAAGGTAGCGGTGGTGGGCGAAAGCGGTGCCGGCAAATCCACGCTGTCACGGCTGATCTTCCGGTTCTATGACGTTACCTCCGGACGCATCCTGATCGATGGCCAGGACATCCGCGAGGTAACACAGAAAAGCCTGAGACAGGTCATCGGCATCGTGCCGCAGGATACCGTGCTCTTCAACGACACCATTTATTACAACATTGCCTACGGCCGGCCCGAGGCCACACGCGCGGAAGTCCTCGAAGCGGCACGGGCGGCGCATATCCACCATTTTGTGGAGTCCCTGCCGGACAAATACGACTCGCGCGTGGGCGAACGCGGCCTGAAGCTCTCCGGCGGCGAAAAACAGCGCGTCGCCATTGCGCGTACGCTGCTCAAGAGTCCGCCGATTCTGGTGTTCGACGAGGCCACGTCCGCGCTCGACTCCAAGACCGAAAAGGCGATCCAGGCCGAGCTTCTGGAAATTGCCACCAACCACACCACGCTGGTCATCGCCCACCGGCTGTCTACCATCATGGACGCCGACCAGATTATCGTCATGGATCAGGGCCGTATCATCGAGCGCGGCACCCACGCGGAACTGCTCGCGCACGACGGCGCCTATGCCCACATGTGGGCGCTGCAATTGCAGGAAGAGGAAGTTCAGGAACTGAAGGCGGTTGGCGACTGAAGAACCTCGGTCTTTGCCATGCGGCCGTCGTCCCTCAACGAGTTGTTAGCGGCCGATCACAGTTTTGGAACAAGCTCTCCAGCCTTCAGCCTCTCGATGGCATGAAGCCTAGAACGAAGCTCCTCTTCTCCCAGCAATCCCTGCCGGTATATCGCTCGAAGATATTCTTGGGCATTCTGACCACCTTTCTTTCGATTGCATGAGTGACACGAAACTACGATGTTTTTATACGAATTGTCTTCAACCACCGACTTCGGCACCACATGATCTAACTCGCAGTTCTCCTCTGTGACATTAGCCATGCAATAGAAGCAACTGTAACCCTCTCGCTCCAATAGCGGGTCTAGATACGCTCTGCCCGTGAAGAAATCGATTTGTCTGTTCGTGGTTCGACGGGCTCACCACGAACGGGCTTAATCAGAGATTCCCTGGAAAAATTAACCAGCGCGGCGCTGTTTGCCGCGTCCAGTTGAACGCCGTGTCAGTCCCGATGCTTTTTGCGCAACGTCAACCAAAGAGTGCAACGCCTTATTGACTGCTGCGGAGTTGGGAAAGACTGCGGATACTTCAGCGTCTAGTACTACGACGTTGGAACTAGCCGTAACACGCTTGAAATACTTTCCGCGCTCAAGTTTCCCGAAGTCGGAACGTTTGTACTCGTTTCGAAGATCGTCAGAGGTAGATTTAGCCTTCTTCATAAATGTGTCTCTCATGCTGGGTTGCGACGCGGGCGCTAATGATCCGAACGGCATCACCGCGCTCGGTGTGAGCTACGACCAAAAGCCGACCCAAGGATGACATTCCAAAAGTGACCATCCTCTCTTCACCTTCAGAATGATCGGGGTCGGCGCTGTGACCGCCAGCGCGTCGTAGAACACGCTAGAGGCCTCCTCGAACGAAACCCCATGTTTGTGGAGATTCTTTTTCGCCTTGGCAGGGTTCCATTCAAAGTGCATATTTTAGATTGTATGCGTACTTTCTTGTTCAGGTCTAACGTAATTTAGATGTCACATCTTGACGTATAACCAGGCCCGGTACCATCTGACTTGGCGGGTTCAAGCGGGCATAAGTGGCTTGCGAACAAGCGCCTGATAATGGGCACGCTTATTGCGTATCGACCTGCATCGGCATGATCACGAGCGGCATACCCTTGATGTGCAGCTGGCGCTGGATCGCGAGCGCGGTGTGGTTGTGCAGCAAGCGTGTCAGCCAGTTTTCCTCGCGGAACACGAGAGTGCCGGCGAAGAACACGCTGCCGGGGAAACGACGCAGCACTTCTTCCGCTAACCTGACGGTGGCTTCGACCGGGTCGGTGCCGTAGGCAGCGTAGCCGACTGCCGCCATGCCGTGGGCGGCACAGAAGTCGACATACTTCTTCAGTTGTTCGTCCACATGCGCCCGCAGGTCCTCGATGGCGTGGTCGCCGCGCATCTGAGTCGTGTCCACCTCGCCGACGCTTAGGAAAACAAAATTCTGGAATCGTCCGGGGAACAGACGCTGGGCATTGAGCAGTGTGTGGATACCAACGCCGCGGTAACTGGAAACAAAAAATACCGCCGCCGGGTCGCCTTCCCGGGTCGCCGGCGGCTTCTCGTGCGTCGAGGCGGGCAGTTTTGTCAGGATATCATCGAGTTGGCTCAGGCGCTGATGAACCTCGCTGTAATGGTCGTGCACCATCCAGCACAGGCCAATAAATGAACTCGTCACGAGTACGGTGATCCAGCCGCCTTCATAGAATTTCTCCACCAGCGTGATCACAAGAATACTGATGGTGACAATCAGGCCCCAGACCGAAAGTGTCAGGCGCAGACGCCAGCGTTGCTCGGAGGCACGGTTTTGCCACCAATAAACACACAAGCCAAGCAGTGTCAGGGTGAAAGTCAAAAATACGTTAATGCTGTACAGCACCACCAGCAAATCCACCAGGCCGCGACTCCACAACAACACAGCAAAGGCCGCGCCGCCCATCAGCAGGATACCGTTCTTGGTCACCAGCCGGTCGGAAAGTTGCGAAAAGCGGTGCGGCACCCAGTGATCGACCGCCATGTTGGCGAGTGTGGCCGGACCGCCGAGAAAGCCGGTGTTGGCCGCGACAAACAGGAGCCCCGCCTCGAACACCAGTGTCACCACCAGGAAGAAATGCCCGGCGTCCCACGCTCCCCATTGCCAATCCGAGAGAATGGCGCCGAAGGCCACGGCATTGAGTGTCTGACCTTCCACCGGTTTAGCATGCCACAGCAGATAAAGCAGGATGATGCCGCCCGCCGTGAAGGACAGAGACAACGCCATATAAAACATGGTCCATTTCCCGGTGCGCACGCGCGGTTCTTTCAGCATATTGATACTGTTTGAAACCGCCTCGATGCCAGTATAGGTGCCACCGCCCATGGCATAAGCACGTACGAACAATGCAATCACAAAGAGCAGTCCCATCTTGTTCGACATGGTGGTTACATCCGCCATGCTTTCCGGAACAAGTCCCACCACGCGATCTGCGTGACGGGCGATGCCATAAAAAATCAAAAACGTATGGGTCAGAACGAAACCCATAAAAAGGGGCAACAGAAACTTAATGGATTCCTTCACACCCCGAAGATTCAATATAACCAGAAACACCAGACACAGAAGCTTGGCCTCCAGTTTGGAGGAACTCCAGTCCACCGGCAGGAAACTGAACAGGGCATCGATGCAAGCGGCGATAGAGATGGCGATAGTCAACACGTAGTCGACAACGAGCGCACTCCCGGACACAAGACCCACGCGCCGGCCAAGCAGACGCGTGGCCACCTTGTACCCACCGCCGCCGGTGGGGAAAAGTTCGATCACCTGGTTGTAGGAAACGGCGATGATGAATACCGTCATGGCCGTGGCGATAGCCAGAAACAGCGCCAATCCTGTGTGATCACCCAACGCTTTAAAGGCTTCTTCCGGTCCATACGCAGAAGACGACAGGCCGTCCGCGCCCAACCCCACCCATGCCAGAAACGCGATCAGCGTGATATGGCGGTGCGTCTCGGGGGACATGGGGTCGCGTGCCGGGCCGATGACAACCTCGCGCAAGCGGTCTTTCGCGCGCGCGTACGGCGAGGCGGAACCCGTTTTACCCGATTCTGGCATGGACGCAGAGTAAACCTGGCAAGGGGAGGAAAGCGGGCATGGCGCAAGACACCGACGGTAAATCAGAGAAGGCGCGCCGCCTACCGGTTGAATGCTGCTCTGTGGGCAATCTTTGTCGCACTTTAGGTAAATCCACGCGCCTTATCTGCCTTTTTTCCCGGATTGTCAATCATTCCGTACATGGACGCTGAAGAGTGACAAAATTATACTTCTACCATAGTCCATTTACCCTAAAAGCCGTAGCCACCGGAGATTCTATGCGCCCTGCGCTTATCCTTGCCGTCCTCGACCGCGAATTCCAAAGCGCCCGCAGCGGTCACCACACACCGGTCATGCTCTGGGGCCCACCCGGGGTAGGGAAATCGCAGATGGTGGCGCAGGTGGCGAAGAAGCACGGCACCGCGGTCATCGACATCCGCCTGTCACAGATGGAACCCACTGACCTGCGCGGCATCCCGTTTCGCGTCGGCGATGTCGTCGAATGGGCCATTCCTGCCATGCTGCCGGACGCCAAGCGCCACGGCTCCGAGGGCATCCTATTCCTCGACGAAATCACCTCAGCCGCGCCGACCGTTTCCGCCGCCGCCTATCAACTGATTCTCGACCGCCGCCTCGGGGCCTATCAGGTGCCCGAGGGCTGGGCGATTTTCGCCGCCGGCAACCGCCAGGGTGATCGCGGCGTGACCTACAGCATGCCGGCGCCGCTCGCCAACCGCTTTTCGCACTTCGAGGTCGAGACCCATCTCGACGACTGGGTGGCCTGGGCCTACGAAAACAATATCGACGAGCGCGTCATCGCCTTCCTGCGCTTTCGCCCCGAACTGCTGTTCGACTTCGACCCGGCGCATAACCCGGTCGCCTTCCCGAGCCCGCGCTCCTGGGAATTCACCCACCGCGCCTTGCAGAAATTCGGCGACCAGCCAGCGCTGCTGCTGGGTGCGCTCGAGGCCTGCGTCGGCCCGGCCGCTGGCGTGGAACTCAAGGCCTTCATCGACAACCTCGACAACCTGCCGGACATCGACGCCATCGTGAACGGCATGAGCACCGCCATGCCGAAGGAAACCGACCTGCAGTACGCCGTCGCCTCGGCGCTCGTGGGCCGCGCCATCCGCGCCAAGGGAAGCGCCGACGAAGCAAAAGTCTTCGGCAACATCCTCGACTACGCCGGGCGTTTCCCGGAGCGCGAGATGGGCGTGATGCTCGTCTCCGACATGCAGCGCGCGGTCGGCGAGAGGTTGTTCGCGCTGCCGCAATTCGCCCTGTGGGCGAAAAAAATCGCGAATGTAATGATCTTTGACATGTGGAAAAAGCCGGCCATGACGTCGCGCATCAGTTAATTCGCCATGGCGGAACAGGATGAAATCGAAACCAAGCTTGTCTCGGCGCGCACATGGCTGATTATCGACAAGCCCTTCCTCGGTGCGCTGGTGCTGCGCCTGCCCTTGACCGAAGCAGACCCCAAATGGTGCCAGACCACGGCTACCGACGCGCGTTCCTTCTACTACAACCGCGAGTACATCAAGTCGCTCTCCTTCGAGCAGACCAAGTTCATCCTCGCGCACGAAGCGCTGCATTGCGCATTGTCGCACTTCTCGCGCCGCGAGCACCGCAACAAACGCCGTTGGGATCTCGCCTGCGATTTTGCCATCAATCCCCTGCTCCTGGCCGATGGTCTCGCACCGCCGCCGGGCGCGCATATTCTGGACAATTTTAAAGGCATGACCGCGGAGGAAATTTACCCCTGCATCCAGGAAAATACTGACGACGAGCCCATGGACCAACACCTCTATGATCAGGACCCCCAGCAGGGTACGGGGAGTCATGGCGGAACGGGTGGCGAACAACAGCAGGAACAGGATAAGGATAGCGGAGGAAGTCACGGCGAAGTGGACGAAAATGCCCAAGGCGCATCACAGCCGCCACCGCTTTCCGCACCAGAGCGCGATGCGCTCAGCAAACAATGGCAGCAGCGCATGGCTGGCGCGGCGCAACAAGCCATGCAGGCAGGCAAGCTCGGCGGCTCGATGGCGCGGCTGGTGGATCACCTGCTGCAGCCGCAATTGCCGTGGCGCATGCTGCTTGCGCGCTACATGACCCAGGCCTCGCGCAGCGATTACAGTTTCGCGCATCCGTCGCGGCGCGAGGGTGCGGCCATCCTGCCCGGCATGCGCAGCCAACAGGTCGATCTCGTGATCGCGCTCGACACCAGCGGTTCCATTTCGGATAAAGAAATGAAGGAATTCCTGAGCGAGATCAACGCCATCAAAGGGCAGGTCGGCGCGCGCATCATTCTGCACGCCTGCGACGAGAAACTCGCCGAGGCCGGCCCCTGGACTTTCGAGCCCTGGGAAGAGGTGACGCTGCCGGCCAAACTCCAGGGCGGCGGCGGTACCAAATTCACGCCCGTGTTCGAATGGGCCGGTTTCCAGGACCAGCAGCCCAATCTGCTGTTGTACTTCACCGACGCCAGAGGTGAATTCCCGAAAGCCGAGCCGTCCTATCCCGTCCTCTGGCTCGTCAAGGGCAAGGAGAAAGTGCCTTGGGGTCAGCGGATTCAGTTAAACTAATATCATCGACAGATTTAGCAGGATCGTTTTTAAGTTTTTTCCAACCATGTTAATCCTGTAAATCCTGTCCATTTCTTTTTGCCACCATGGAACTCTCCTCCGAAGACCTGCTGCGCCTGAACGTCCTGCTCGCCAACGACATCGAGGCCATACGCATTGATGAGGGCAGCATGACGGTGCATGGCCTCGCCGGTGGCAACGAGGCGACTATCCACCTCAGTCCCAACTGCCGCGCGGAACAATACCTGCGGCGCGTGCGCGAGATGCTGTCGAGTCACGTACTCGGTTCACCCGGCGGTTACCCAGTGTTCCTGCAACGCTGGACGCGCATGGGCCAAACACGTGATACCCAACTCGACAAGCTGCTGCTGCTCGGCGAGCCCGAGGCAGTGGTAGCCGTCGCCGGCGCGCCGGGCCTCTCCGATGATCTCGCGCGGCGCGCCTGGTGGGCCATGCCGACCGCCGATATTGCCCGGCGCATGCTCGAAAAAGAATCCGTGATTCAGGGAAAAATGGGTAAGGCGCTCGCAGCCTTTCTGCTGGAATACCTACCGTTTGAAACCGATCCGCTGACGATCATCACCACCGTGCGGCTGATGCTGCAACCCGGCCTGCTCGATGAGGAAACGGTGCATCGCATTTTCCGTCTCAGCACCGATCGCAATGCCTACCACATCGGTTTTCTCGAGGCCGTGCCCGACAACCTGCCGGACCCGCTGCCGGCGCGGGATGACTACCACCAGTATCGGGGAAACCTCGCGGTACTCGCGGCCCAGGGCAACACGTTCGCGGCCTTTCTCGCAAAACTGCTCGACAGCCCCGGCCAGACTTACCTCGCCCTGTCGGAGGCGCAGTTTCGTTGCCCGGTGGACAAATTCACCGTCGCAACGCTGATGGATACCGTCGGATATTACTTCAGGCCCGCGCGTAGCGAAATGGAATCGGCGAAGGAAATCAGTGAGGCACTGGCGCTATCGGAACAATGGGTCGATACGGCGGGCGAAGAACTCGCAGCGCTGCTTCAAGTGGTGCCAGCCCTGAAGCCCGAGATCGTCGCCATGCTGACGCTCGCTCATGCCAGCGAAGTGTGGGTGACGCCGATTATTGCGGTAACGTCCGCGGCCGGAACCCTGCTGCGCCGCAAACTCGAACCGGTAGTGAATCCCGTGTTGCAACAATATGCCGTATTGCGCAAGACCGGGGCAACGCCAGCGGGGACAACCTCGCGCCGGCACCACCTAAACAGGTAGCCGCCTGCAGTTCTGGTGATTTATTTCTTGTCGTCGTCTTTCTTTTTATTTCTGCCGATCTTATCGATCGACACCACCACGTTCTTCTGCGGCTCATCGGTATAGTGCGGCCGCATATTCATCGGTTTGCCTGCCTCTTCGCTCAGCTCGCGCTCGCGCGCCGTGATCAGCACCAGACACTGGCGGATGCCGTTGATGGTGCGCTCGGACAAGGGATGTTTCATACCGGGTTGCGTGGCCGTGTCCTTGATAACATCGGTCAACACCAGCTTCATGGCCTTCAGAACCTGGAATTCCTTGCTGTCGAGGGGGTTGCTGTGGTCGTTGCTCATGGTCTGTCGTGCCGGTAACGGAGATGGCGCGGCAGGTTACAGTGAACAGCGGGGGTTGGCAAATCAGCTGTGCGGGAGCGTGGCGTCCGCGGTGAGGATCGGGGATTTTGTGGTGTAGTGGTTCTTGTAGTAGAGGACCTTTTTTACATAGCTCTGGGTCTCTTCATAGGGCGGAATGCCCTGATACTGCAACACAGCATTCTCGCCGGCATTGTAGGCGGCAATAACCAGATGAATCTTGTTGTTGAACAGCTCGGACAGGTGGCGCAGATACTGCACGCCGGCGCGGACATTCTCCACGGGGTTGTAAATATCGAGCACACCATAGCGCTTGGCTGTCTGCGGCATTATCTGCATCAACCCGCACGCACCCTTGTTCGACACCGAGTAGGGATTGAACGCCGACTCCACCGTCATGACGGCCTTGACGAGCGTGAACTCGACGCCATATTCATTGGCATAACGCTGGATAAGACGGTCGTACGTCGAAGGATCTTCGCGAAACACCGGGCTATTCTTCTGTGCCGCGAGCCTGCCTGCGTCCCGGACCGCGCCGGTGACACGCACGAGACGGGCGTGCTTGTCGTTCAACTGGTGGTCCGTCACCATGCGTGTGCCATTCGGCATTTCGTAGACGTATATCTCTCCCTGCGCGGTTCCGCAGACAGCCACAGACGCCAACAGCCCCAGGGCCGTCAGGCGCCGCTTCGTCGCAGGCAGTTTAGGCATTCGTCATTTTCCGGAATGTGGATTCAATTCAAGGATATATAGAGCACAACTCGTGCCAGCGGAAACCCTGGCCGACGAAAGGCTAACTACCGGGAACGAATGGGCTTTTAAAAATCGGGGTGGAGACCAAGAGGCGACTCCTTGCCGCAGAGCGTCAGGCATCCAGCAACTCCGTGTCATCGTGGGAATACGGCGGGGAACAGCAACAGAGGATTTTCAGTTCACCTTTTTCGGTGTTTTCAATCCGGTGCGGCGTCCCGGGCGGGATGCAGATCGTTTCCCCCACGCCCACCGTAAACGTCTCTTTGCCCAGCGTCATCAATCCTGTCCCGGCGATGATGTGATAAATCTCCTCACTGCGCTGATGCCTGTGCAACTGTGTGGTCTTGCCCACCGGCACCACCGCCTCCGCCAGACTCTGGTTCGCATTGCCATGCACGGACGGGTGCATTAGCTCGCGGATGATGGAGCCGTCCTTCGTGGTAAAGGGTGTGACGCCGACATAGCGACTCTTCTGCATAAATCATTTCTCCGGCCACGCTGCGCGATCGACAAAGACGTCAACGCCCGTCGCCGGTGCGCCATGCTTGCACAGTATCGCCTTTGGATTCGCCGATAACCAGAAACGGCACCTGCCGCGCTCGACTCAGGCGCGCGGCGCTCAGGCTCACGCGCTCCGCCGGCGGCTTCAGCGCTACACGCACCGCCAGCACCTCCGGTCCGCTCTCGCGCCATCCCCGCGGATTGGCGGGAAACAGGCTCGCAGTGTGGCCATCCTCGCCCAGCCCGGGCAGAACGAAATCAAATTCGCGTACACGGCGCACAATCTCGGCATACTGCACCGTCTCCGCGCCGCGCAAAGTGCGCGCGGCCTCAAAAATCACCACCGCCACCTGCCCCGCGAGCGTAGCGGCATCCGGAAACACCTGCCAGCGCATCAGCGGTACGTTGGTGTTCACACCGTCAAATCTCGTTGCGCCAGAACTGATCCTCGCGATCGAGCAGGCGGCTCGCCTCGCGCGGGCCCCAGGTGCCAGCCGGGTAGGTGGCAATGAAGTCGCGGCGGCTTGTCCAGTCGCGCAGGATCGGATCGACCACGCGCCACGCCCATTCGACCTCGTCGAAGCGCAGGAACAGGCTGCGATCGCCCTCAATTACGTCGAGCAGCAGCGTCTTATATGCTTCCATCGTGGTCGCCTGGCTCGGGCGGTAGGAAGCGTTGAGACGGACGATGCGCGTATTCATCCCGAGGCCCGGCTCCTTGGCATGCAGCTCAATATGCATACACTCGGTCGGCTGCATCGACAGCAGTATCCAGTTGGGATCGATATGCGCCGCGCCGGCGTCATGAAACAGCAGCTGCGGCGGATGCCGAAAACGGATCGCGATGAGGGAAATATTGTCGGCCAGGCGTTTGCCAGTGCGCAGGTAAAATGGCACGCTGCGCCAGCGCCAGTTGTCGATGTAGAACTTGGCCGCCACAAAAGTCTCGGTCACCGAACTCCTGGCCACGCCTTGCTCCTCGAGATAAGCCGGCGCGTCCTGGCCGTTTACGCGCCCCGCGGCGTACTGGGCGCGGTAGGCGTAATCGCCCACACCCTGCGGCGGGATCGGGCGGATCGAGCGTAGCACCTTCACCTTCTCGTCGCTCAGCGCATCGGCATCGAGTGTCGCCGGCGGTTCCATCGCCACCAGCGTTAGCAACTGCATCAGATGATTTTGCAGCATGTCGCGCAGCGCACCAGCAGTGTCGTAGTAGCCCGCACGCCGGCCCACCCCCTCCGACTCGGCCACGGTGATCTGCACATGGTCGATGTAGTTGCGGTTCCAGATAGGCTCGATCAGGGTGTTGGCGAAACGGAACACCAGCAGGTTCTGCACCGTCTCCTTGCCGAGGTAGTGATCGATGCGAAAAATCTGCTCTTCATCGAAATAGTGGTGCAGTTTTTCGTTCAGCGCCCGTGCGCTCTCGATGTCCTCGCCAAAGGGCTTCTCCACCACGATCCGGTGCCGGCCGTGGGTGCGGCTGATGCCGATTTTGCTCAGTTGCTCGATCACCACGAGAAAATCGGACGGCTTGATGGCGAGATAAAAAACCATGTTCTCGCACACGCCCATGCGCGGCTTGCTCAGCTCGTCCATGAGGCGCTTATAGGCCTGCGGATCGTTGAGATCTCCCACGACATAATCGAAGCGGGCCTCGAAGCGCTTGAACACAGCGGGATCGAGACTGTTGCCAAGATGTTCCTGGATGCTCTGCTTGAGGAAGCCAAGCCACTCGCTCAGGCTCCACTGGCGCCGCGCGAAGGCGAGGAAGCGCAGGTCGGCGTGCAGCCTATCGGCGGCCTCCAACTGATAAAGTGCGGGCAGGAGTTTGCGCGCGGCGAGATTGCCGGTGGCGCCGAAAATGACGAAATAACAGGGTCCGAGATCAGCCATGGCGTTCGGCTTAGTCTTTTGTTTCCTTGGTTGGGTGCATCAACTCGCGGATGATGGAGCCGTCTTTGGTGGTGAATGGTTCTACTTCTGTATAGCGTGTTTCAGCCGTCATAATTATATCAAGATCAAGAATGAACGGAAGAATCATCCCACCCACACCCTCGCATTCCGGAACATACGCATCCACGCACCGTCCTCACCCCACGAATCTGGGTGCCAGGAATTGGCAATGGCACGGAACACGCGCTCGGGGTGCGGCATCAGGATGGTGAAGCGGCCATCGGGCGTGGTGAGACCGGTGATGCCGTGCGGCGAGCCGTTCGGGTTGTATGGATACATTTGCGTCAGGTCGCCACGGTTGTCCACGAAACACAGCGCCACCTGTTTATCCAGAATGATCTGCTCGATGTGTTCGGGATCGCGGAACTCGGCGCGGCCTTCGCCGTGCGCCACCGCGATCGGCATCATCGAACCCTGCATGTCTTGCAGGAAAATCGAAGGATTCTGCGGCACCTGCACCATACACACCCGCGCCTCGAACTGTTCGGAGTGGTTGCGCACAAAATGCGGCCAGCGCTCGGTGCCGGGAATGATCTCGTGCAGGTTCGACATCATCTGGCAGCCATTGCAGATGCCGAGCGCAAAGGTGTCCCGGCGCGTGAAGAACGCTGCGAACTCGTCGCGCGCACGGGCATTGAACAGAATCGACTTGGCCCAGCCCTCGCCCGCACCGAGCACGTCACCGAAGGAGAATCCACCGCAGGCGGCAAAGCCCTTGAAGTCTTTGAGCGCCACCCGCCCGCCGATGACATCGCTCATGGTCACGTCCACCGCGGTAAAGCCCGCGCGGTCGAAGGCCGCAGCCATTTCCACCTGGCCATTCACACCCTGCTCGCGCAGGATGGCAATACGCGGACGCACGCCGCGGGCGATGTAGGGCGCGGCGATCTTTTCCTCCGGGTCGTAGGTGAGCTTCGCGCTCAGGCCCGGGTCTTTGATGTCGAGAATACGGTCGTATTCCTCCTGCGCGCACTGTGGATTGTCGCGCAGTGCCTGCATGCGGCAGCTGGTCTCCGACCAAGCGCGCTGCAGGTTGACGCGCGAGTCGTAAAAGACTTCTTTTTTGAGGTGATTGAAACTGATGAGGTCATCGTCCGTCAGGCTGCCGATGATGTGCGTATGCCGCGTGAGGCCAGCCTTTTTCAGCGCGCCGAGAATGCCTTCGCGCCGCGAACGCGGCACTTGCAGCACCGCGCCCAGCTCCTCGTTGAAAAGCGCGGCGATGGGGTCGCTGCCGAGATCGGTGAGATCGATACGCACGCCGGTGCGGCCGGCGAAGGCCATCTCGCATATCGTGGCGAACAGGCCGCCGTCGGAACGGTCGTGGTAAGCGTAGGCAAAGCCCAGCTCGTTCAGGGCCTGAATGACATGGAAGAACAAGCGCAGCACGCGTGGGTCGTCCACATCCGGCGCCGCGTCGCCGATCTTGCCGTACACCTGTGCCAACGCCGATCCGCCAAGGCGATTCTTGCCCCTGCCGAGATCGACCAGGATCAAATCCGTTTCGCCCTTGTCAGTACGCAATTGCGGCGTCAAGGTCTTGCGCACGTCCATCACGGGCGAAAAGGCGGAGATGATGAGCGATAGCGGCGCCGTGACAGCGTGTTTTTCGCCCTGGTTATCGTCCCACACCGTTTTCATGGACATGGAATCCTTGCCCACAGGAATGGAAATGCCGAGCGCCGGGCACAGTTCGAGTGCCACCGCCCGCACGGTGTCATAGAGTGCGGCGTCCTCGCCCGGATGACCGGCGGGGGCCATCCAGTTGGCGGACAGTTTCACATCGGGCAGCTTCTGGATACGTGCGGCGGCGATGTTGGTCAGTGCCTCGCCGATGGCCATGCGCCCGCTCGCGGCAGCATCAATGAGCGCGACCGGGGCACGTTCACCCATGGCCATGGCCTCACCGGTATAGCCTTCGTAGCCGCTCGCGGTCACCGCCACGTCCGCAACCGGCACCTGCCACGGCCCAACCATCTGGTCGCGGCACACCAAGCCCGACACCGTGCGGTCGCCGATGGAAATGAGAAAGGTCTTGTTGGCCACGGTGGGCAGGTGCAGCACGCGATAAGCGGCTTCCTTGAGATCAATGCCCTTAGTCTTGAAACGTTCGAGCGTGTGCGGCACGTGCTGCACATCACGCGTCATTTTCGGCGGCTTGCCGAGCAGTATGGAGAGGTCCATGTCGATGGGCTTGGGCATGCTTTCAAATAGCCGGTCGTCCACCGTGAGATGCTGTATCTCCGTGGCCTCGCCGACCACGGCATAGGGGCAGCGCTCGCGTTCGCACAGTGCACGGAAGGCATCGACCTTGTCCGCCTCCACCGCAAACACATAACGCTCCTGTGCCTCATTGCACCAAATTTCCATGGGCGACATACCGGGTTGGTCGTTCGGCACCGCACGCAGATCGAACTTCGCGCCTCGACCAGCGCCATTGACAAGCTCCGGCAACGCGTTCGACAAGCCGCCCGCGCCGACGTCGTGAATTGAGAGAATGGGATTATCCCCACCCAACGCCCAGCACCGGTCGATCACTTCCTGGCAACGGCGCTGCATCTCGGCGTTAGAGCGCTGTACCGAGGCAAAATCCAGTTCCTCGTGGCTGGTGCCGGTGGCCATGCTCGAGGCCGCGCCACCGCCGAGGCCAATGAGCATTGCCGGGCCGCCGATGACGATGATCTTTGCGCCCGCGGGAATCCCGTGTTTCTGAATGTGTTGCGCACGGATATTGCCGAGACCGCCCGCGAGCATGATGGGCTTGTGATAGCCACGCACTTCGCCCGCGATCTCCATCTCGAAGGTGCGGAAATAACCACCGATGTTAGGCCGGCCGAATTCATTATTAAAGGAAGCGCCGCCAATGGGCCCCTCGAGCATGATCGTCAGCGCATTCACAATGCGCTCGGGCTTGCCGTGATCCTGCTCCCACGGTTGGAGCGCGCCGGGGATGCGCAGGTTGGAGACGGAGAAGCCGGTAATGCCAGCCTTGGGTTTGGCGCCGCTGCCAGTCGCACCTTCGTCGCGGATCTCACCACCGGAACCGGTGGCCGCGCCCGGGAACGGCGCAATCGCCGTCGGGTGATTGTGCGTCTCGACCTTCATGAGGATATGCGTATCGTCCTCATGATAGGAATAAACGTGACTGCCCGGTTCGGGGAAGAAACGCCCGATGCGACAGCCCTCGATGACCGAAGAGTTGTCCTCGTAGGCCACGAGCGTGCCTTTGGGGTTAGCGGCGTGGGTCTCACGAATCATGCCGAATAAAGAATGTTTCTGCGGCTTGCCGTCGATGATCCAGTCGGCATTGAAGATCTTGTGCCGGCAGTGCTCGGAGTTCGCCTGCGCGAACATCATGAGTTCGACGTCGGTGGGATTACGGCCAATGCGCTTGAAATTCTCGACGAGGTAATCGATCTCGTCCGCCGACAGTGCCAGTCCCCAGTCGCGGTTCGCCGTCACCAGCGCCTCGCGCCCGCCGCCGAGCACGTCAACCACGCGCAGCGGCGCAGGCACGGCCTCGTGAAAAAGTTTCGCGGCCTGCGCCAGATCGGGCAGAACGTTCTCCACCATGCGGTCGTGAATGAACGGTGCGATATCCTCGCGTTCAGCAGCCGTCAACGGACTTTGGTCATTCTTACTGAAGTACCAAGCAACCCCACGTTCGATGCGGCGGACCTTGTTCAGGCCGCAGCAACGCGCGATGTCGGTAGCCTTGGTGGACCACGGCGAGATCGTGCCGAGGCGCGGGATGACGAGCATCAGCTCACCCGCGGCTCTCGTCGCGTTTTCAGCCTTGGGGCCATAGGTCAGCAGACGTTCCAGAACCACGGTCTCACGCGTCTCCAGGGCACCGCTGAGGGCCGCGAAGTGCCAATACACAGCCGTAGCCCTGGCCAGCGCCGGCACTCGGCCTTTCATTTCCGCGAACAGTTTGTCACGCCGAAACGGCGACAGCGCCGGGGCGCCCGGCAGGGACAGAATCGGTGTCGCCTTAGCGCCGGTGCCCGGAAGAAATTCTGATTTTCCGCTGCTCATGTCGTGTATGTTTGCTAAACCCAGCTTTCCGAAACTTCGCAGAAGGCAAGGCCTTCGTCCTGCTCCGCCACGTCAATCCAGTGCGGCTCACAGTCAAGCGACCGGGCGAGCGCCGCTTGCGCGAGTTCCGGCGTGTTGTTGGTCTCGCTCAGGTGCGCCGCCACCACATGCCGCAGGGACGAGCAATCCAGCTGTGACAGCAGGCGTGCCGCGGTGTCGTTGTCGAGATGCCCCTGATCGCCCGCGATTCGGGCCTTGAGCGATGGCGGATACGGCCCGTCGCGCAACATACGCCGGTCGTGGTTGCACTCGAGCACCAGCGCCTCGCAACCGCTCAACATCTCCTCGATGTGCGCAGTGCTTTCGCCGGTGTCAGTCAGAATTCCCAGGCGCACGTCACCGTTGGAAAACACGAACTGGCTCGGTTCGCGCGCATCGTGCGGCACCGGAAAGGGCTGAATCTGGATATCGCCGATGACAAAGGCTTCATGGGGATTGATGAGATGAATGTCCGTGATCCCGTCGAGCTGCTCCTTCAGCGCGGAAAAGGTGCCCGGCGTCATCCACAGAGGAAGACCAAACTGGCGTGCGCAACTCGCGACGCCACGGCAATGGTCACTGTGTTCATGGGTCACCAGAATGGCCGTCAACGTCTCGCTCTGGCGCCGGAGCCGCCCAAGACGCATGGCCGTTTCCTTCGCCGAGAACCCACAATCAAGCAAGAGACGGGTGGAACCACACTCGATCAACGAGGCATTGCCGCGGCTGCCGCTGCCCAGCATCGCGAACCGCAATGCGCTGCTGTCAGCCCGTGCCCGATTTCTGGATGCGTGCAGTCGCCACCTGCCTTATTTCAGTTGTTCGTGAAGCAGTGTCAGGATACGTTCGCCGGTCGGGGAATGCTCGGATGCGCCGTCCTTGCCCAGCAGTTCGATGTCGGTGCTGGGACTGGTGTCGCTGCCCTTGAGGTGAATCTGGTATTCGTCCGTGTCTTTCTTGTCGCTCTTACTGAACATGCGCGCAAAGAAGCCTTTCTTTTTCTGAATCTTGTCCGGGTCGATGTAGCGCACGTAATAAATACCTTTGGAACGATCGCGATCTTGCACCGTAAACGAACTGCGATCCAGCGCCAACCCCACCAACCGCCAAGCGCGATCCAGGCTTTCCGACAAGGTCAGCGTCACACCCGTCTCACTGCGATTGAGTTTCGCCTTATCCGGCGCCGGGGTCGCGGCGGCGGCGGCAACGCTGGCCGCCTTTTCATCCTTTGTTCCGAGATGCGCCATCAGCAGGCGCATCATCTCGACTTCCATGCCCGGATCGGAGGCGCGTGGTTGCCACCGGGTCTCGTTGGACTGGCTGATAGGGGACTCTTTTACGTACACCTCTTCCATGCCGAAATGGCTGATATAAATATCCGTCGTTCCCGGTGCGCTACCGCGCTCGAGACGAATGCGGAACTTGTCCTGCAAACCTGAGGAGTAAAGCGTCTTCAGCCATTTGGCCAGCACCTTCTGCGTTCCGGTGCCGACGTTGGCCCGGTTCTCCACCCAGTCGGTCTCGATGAATCCGGTCTGCGGATTTTCCTTATCGATGACGAGGCCGTTGGCGAGCACAAACTCGCGCACCTGCGGCCACAACTGCTCCGGCGTGGCCTTCACCACCAGCCAGCGTATCTGGCCGTCACGCATCAGACGGATGTCGTCGTAATCCGGTAACACCTCGGCACCCACGGCAGATTTAGAGCCCGCACCCTTGTCCGTCATGAGCCCGGAATAGGTTGCGCCGCCCGGCGTGCCGACACCTTCCGTCGGCCCGGCACCGGCCGCAGGGGCCGAGAGATCCGGAGGAATTTCCAGCGGCGGCAAGGTACGTGTGGCCTTGTAATCGATCTTGCGCTTGTCGGCGATGGTCTGGCATGCACCCACGGCGGTCACGGCAATGAAACAGACAAGAAGTCTGGCGAATCGGCTGGTCATGGCTCTCTATCTATATATATTTCAGGTTCAGGGGATGATACCGGCAGTGCGCAGCGCAGCACGCACGGTTGCATGATACTTGGCCGATAGCGGCGTCAACGGCAGGCGAATGCCCCCTTTGACCAACCCCATCTCCTTTAGTGCCCACTTCACGGGTATCGGATTGGCCTCGACGAACAGGTTCTTGTGCAGGCCCATGAGACGCTCATTGATCGCCCGCGCTTCCTTCTCCCTGCCCTCGCGCACGAGTTCGCACATCTCGTGCATGAGCTTGGGCGCGACATTGGCGGTAACCGAAATATCGCCTTTGGCACCGAGCAGGATGGCATCAAGCGCCGTGGCGTCATCGCCGGAATACACGTCGATCTTGTCACCGCAGCGGCGACGGATTTCCTTGACGCGGTCGAGATTACCGGTGGCTTCCTTGATGCCGACAATGTTGGAAATAGCGGACAGGCGTTCGACGGTCTCGGGCAGCATGTCGCAGGCGGTGCGTCCGGGCACATTGTAAAGTATCTGCGGCACTGGCACGGCCTCGGCCACGGCCTTGTGGTGCAGGTACAGGCCTTCCTGTGTCGGCTTGTTATAGTAAGGGGTGACCAGCAGACAGGCATCGGCGCCCGCCTTCTGGGCACAGCGCGTCAATTCGATGGCTTCGGTGGTGGAATTGGCCCCGGTGCCGGCGATCACGGGTATCCGGCCGCGCGCATGTTCCACGGTCAGACGAATCACTTCGCAGTGTTCATCCATGTCAAGTGTCGGCGACTCGCCGGTGGTGCCCACCGCGACAATGGCATCGGTGCCGTTTTCAACATGAAAATCAATAAGCCGACGCAGCACGGGCACGTCCAGCGAACCGTCCTCGTTCATGGGCGTGACCAAGGCCACCATACTGCCGTGAAACATAGGGTGCTGACCTGAAAAAGTTATCGGAGATAAGGCGCATGGTACTTGCGCCCCCCGCGAATGACAAGTTTTCACCGGAAAATATGGCGATTTATGGGCCGATCAACCCATTCTGATGGCGCCACCACCGGGCCTGCTTTATTCTGCGCACCCATGAGCACACCCGATGAGAAGATCATCCGCGAAATTCGCCTGAACCCCATCGTACCGAGCGAGTCGGTCCTGGTCGCGACCGCGCGCAGCATGCGCCCGAAGAAGGCGGAGGAACCGGCGCCGCGCGACACGCGCAACCACGTGGATACCTGTCCGTTCTGCACCGGCAACGAACACATGACGCCGCCCGTCATCGCGGCCTACCCCGACGACAAGAACTGGAGTATCCGCATCGTCGAGAACCTCTACCCGGTGCTCGGCGATGACCGCAGCAATCCAAATCTGTCCTTCGGCCTGCAGCAGACCATTGATGGCTACGGGCGGCACGAGGTAATGATCGACCATCACCGCCACGGCATCGCCATCCACGAGATGAGCGAGGAACATCTGGCGCTGCTGTTTCGCGCCTACCGCGAGCGCATGGACCAGCTTTACCGCTCCAATAGCCGCCTGCGCTATGTACTGGCGTTCAAAAACTTCGGACCGGCGGCCGGGGCTTCCATCGCGCACACCCACAGCCAGTTGATCGCCATGCCCGTGATCCCGGACAACGTGCAGACGGAAGTGTCCAACAGCCGCGCTTTCTATCACAAAAACCACCGCTGCATATTCTGCTCGCTGATCGACGAGGCGCTCACCTTCGAAGCGACGATCTATGATCGTGAATCCGGCGAGATCCGGCGCAAGATCGGCGTCGGTCAGTACATCGTTGAACGTGGAAAAAAATTCATCGCCATCAAGCCGTTTGCCAGCCGCTATGAATGGGAATTGCACATCCTGCCGCTCACGCACCAGAGCGATTTCCTGCGGATATCACCGGACGATTTTGCCGATCTGGCGCGCGTGATGCGCCGCACCATGGCCCGCCTCGATGCCGTGCTCGGCGGCGTACAGTACAACTTCTTCCTGCACTCACTGCCGCATGATGTGAATTGTGAAGATTGCGACGCGAGTTACCACTGGCACATTGAGATCACCCCGCGCACCAGCATCCCCACGGGCTTCGAGCTGGGCTCTGGCTTGTTCGTGAACACTGTGGCGCCGGAAGCCGCAGCAGAAAAACTGCGGGCCATACAGTTGGACTAATTCGGCGGACAAATTTATTTTGGGGAGACATCGGCGAAGGAAGAGATCACCGATTCGATATCCAGCGACCGGATCGCATCCACGGCGCACTCCCAGCGCCCTTCCTCACACAGGCCGCTGACACCGGCATTTTCGTAGGCTTGCCGTGCCGCGTTCAGACAGGCCTCACGCACGGCCTCGGCAAGACGATGATCTATTTCGTGTTTGCGCATACAGAGCACCTCCAACACCATTACTCATCCTTGTCAAAATCAACTTTTGACATGTATCAAAGATGTATTTCGATTTGCGGTTAGCATGAATACCGTACCACACAGATACGGTAGAACGGCAGTAAAAATGGCGGCCCGCAAAAGAAGCAGGGGGCGCGAGATCAGTGACGCCGTGCACCGCGCCTACAAAGACGAACTCTGCTGCCAATATACGGACGCAGCCAAATATCTTGCGGGTGGAGTGGAAACGCTGAGGTAATCGCCGCTTGCCAGCCCATCGGTACAGAGATAGGGAGGAAGGAGCAACTATGAACCTGACAGGGAAAAACCTGACTGAGGCCAAGGAAACGGTGGGCAACCTCCTGGAGCAGTTGGGGTTATCCGCCTATCTTTTCGAAGTGGAGCCGCATGAAAACTTCTGGGAAGTGCGCGTGGAATGCGCCCTCGACAGCGGCTGGCAGTCGTCGGTGCTGAACGTGGACGACAACGCCTTGCGCGCCTGTCGCACGGACCGGCATTTCCGCGACCAAATGCTAGGCGAGTGGCGCAAGCGTCTCACCGCGCTTGACTCCGGCTGAGCTGTTCTCCTCCCCAGTTACCGATTCCAGCGGCATGCAAGATTCCGGCTGTGTCGAATTCCTGCAATGGGCCCTGCTCCGGTTCGGAAGATGATCTGTAACGGCAGTTTCATATGTGTATCCTCTTCATAGACTCACACCATGTCGGGATGCTGCGCTCCACAGGCTAGTGGCGTATATCAATGTTATTGACGACTCTGTTCACACCCAGCAGATACCACGCATCCAGTTCCGCCATTTTCTTTTCTTCCTTGTTGCCAACGAGGCCGGTGAGCGTGATGATCCGGTTGTTCACACGAATCCCGATCTGATCAGCATGGATCAGCGGGTCCTTTTCCAGAACCAGCCGTAACGCGTCGGCGATCTCGTCGTCGTTATCGGTCTGGGACGGCATCACCCGCACCCCATTGATGACATCCCGGCATCCGGGCGTCCACCAGGCCAGCACACCGATAAGTCGCTTGTGCGACAGACTTGGTACGCGGCCCCTCAGTTCTATAACCCCCTCATTTACGAATATCTCGATCACGTTGTCAGGCGCCTCCGATACCTCGCGGAGAATTTCTGTCGATCCCTTGTAGTGGGCGGTAATGGTGCAGGGCAACAGCTCGGGCTCCTCGAGTAACTCCTGAACAAAGGAGTCGCGGATCGCGCCGTCACCGCGCCGGTCGCCAGGGGCCACGGTCAGGCGGTCGATAATGCCCTCAACGCCTTCCACGTGGCTGGCGATTTCAAACGCGCGCTTCTTGGCGATGATGTTTTCGACTTCACCTTCGAGCGTGAGCGCGCCTTTGGTGACGTCGAATTCAAACTGCATGGGATAGCGGTGCAAGTTGATAACGTGACTGCGTTCGAACGCCGCCCTAACCGCCTTTTCAACTGATGTCATCTCGGGCATTGCTACCTCCTCCCGGCGCTGCCTGCCCGCGCAAATTCGCCCGCGGGACTAAATGCGCCGGCATTCAATCCGAAACCACTATAAACCAATGCCGGAACGTGGCTTTGATATCCGTCAAAATCGCATTTCAACGCTTTCGCTGGCGCTGCCCGGTTTTTAAGGTACGCAATTGTTCATATAACTAGCGTTCCGCGGCTGCCGCCGAGTTGGAAGTGCCGAGATCAATACCGATGATGGCCATGGCTCGCTCCTACATTTCCGGCATGGGCACAGCGGCCGATTTTTCACTTTCAGGAATTTCGGTCATGGTCGCCTCGGTCAGCAGCAGCACGCTCGCCACCGATACCGCGTTTTCGAGCGCGACGCGCACCACCTTGGTCGGGTCGATGATGCCGGCCTGCACCAGGTCGACGTACTCCTTGCGCGCGGCATCAAAACCGAACGCGCCTTCGCTGGTCAGCATACGGTTCACCACCACGCCACCGTCGACCGCCGAGTTCTCGGCAATCTGGCGGGCCGGCGCCTCGAACGCACGTCGGAGAATCTGCAGGCCGGTCTTCTCGTCGCCCTCGCACTTCGCCTCTTCGCGCGTCACGGCCTCGGTGGCGCGCAAGAGCGCCAGCCCCCCGCCCGGCACGATGCCCTCGGCCACTGCCGCCTTGGTGGCGGAGATGGCGTCATCGAGCGCTTCCTTCCTCGATTTCATTTCGGCCTCGGAGGGCGCGCCGACGCGGATCACGGCCACGCCGCCGGCGAGCTTGGCCAGGCGCTCTTCGAGCTTCTCCTTGTCATAGTCGCTCGTGGCCTTCTCGATCTGCATGCGGATCTGGCCGACGCGCGCCTCGATTGTCTGCTTGTCGCCGGCGCCGCCGATGATTGTGGTGTGATCTTTGTCCACCACGATGCGTTTGGCGCGGCCGAGCTGTTCCACTTGCACATCCTCGAGCTTGAGGCCGAGCTCCTCGGCGATCACCTGACCGCCGGTGAGCACCGCCATGTCCTGCAATATCTCCTTGCGGCGGTCGCCGAAGCCCGGTGCCTTGACCGCGCAGCTTCGGAGCACCGCGCGGATCTGGTTTACGATGAGGGTCGCAAGCGCTTCGCCCTCGACGTCCTCGACCACAAACAGGATCGGCTTGCTGACCTTGGCCACCTGCTCGAGCAACGGCAACAGATCCTTGAGGTTGCCGATCTTACGGTCGCTGAGCAACACATAGGCATCCTCCAGCACCGCCTCCATCTTCTCGGCGTTGGTGATGAAGTAGGGCGAGATATAACCGCGATCGAACTGCATGCCCTCCACCACCTCGAGCACGGTCTCGGTGGTTTTGGACTCCTCGACCGTGATCACGCCCTCGCCGCCGACCTTCTCCATGGCCTCGGCAACCAGCTCGCCGATGACCGGGTCGTTGTGCGCCGAGATGGTCGCCACCTGCGCCTTCTCGAGCCGCGTCTTGACCGGGCGTGACTGCGCACGCAACGACTCGACCGCGGCTTTCAGCCCGCGGTCGAGACCACGTTTGAGGTCGATGGCGCTGGCGCCGGCAACCACGTTGCGCGTGCCCTCGGAAAAGATCGCATGCGCCAGCAAGGTCGACGTGCTGGTGCCGTCCCCCACGGCGTCGCCGGTCCTCTCCGCCGCCTGGCGCAACATCTGTGCGCCGAGATTTTCTTCTGGGTCCTTCAGATCAACTTCCTTGGCGATGGTAACTCCATCGTTGCAGACGATCGGACTGCCCCATTTTTTCTGGATCAGAACAGATTTGGATTTCGGGCCAAGCGTGACCCGGACCGCGTCGGCCAGTGCGGCGGCGCCTCGGAGGACTTTTTCCCGCGCCGCGGAACGGAATAGGATTTGCTTGTGGGCCATCATCATTCTCCTTTGCGGCCACTCACCGGGATGAATCGCGCCTCACACGCTAAGGAAATTCCTGCACTTCCCCATGTATGAATGGACAAATTAAACACCTTGGACTGAACCACGGCTTTGATTTTTATCAATATTTAAATGCAGATCGGATGTCGGAAATACCAAGCACCGACTAATGGCTGCTGTTGATGTGATGGAGGACCAGCTGTCACAGCGATAGAAAATTGATGCGCATCAATGCTGTTTGCATGTCATGAGTCTAAGTTATGTATGCCCCGCACTACTCTGTGACGAGGAGGTGGGTGTTGGTTTCGCGGGCGGTCGTATCTGCCCGTCGCAGCGGCTGCCTGAGGCGGTGCGATGTTACGTTGCCGAGCACGGCACAAACCTGCTTCTCGGTAACTTTATCAGCCACACGGGCGATGACATCGCCATCGATATGACCCACACCCATAACGTACGCAATGCCGGCGTTCACACGTTTGCGTGGATGCCTACGTGGCGGGCACCCGGACCGCCACGGATCAGGGCCTGCTGGGTTCCGGCAAGAACTACCTAACCCACCCGACGCTGCTATTTCGTTACGCCGCCCGCGGCAACCCCTGCAGCATCTTCTTGTATGCACTCCACTCGGTCGCGGCCCACACCTCCGAATGTGCACGACCATATGTACGGATCAGGGTCGAGACCTTGGCCACGGTCTCGAAGTCCGGCGCCTCGAAGATGTCCATGTAATCGTAGGGGCCGAGGAGCGCATAGCTGTTCAGCCACTTCACATCAGGACAATCCGCACGTATGTGTTCCATCGCTCGTTGCTCGAGCTCCTGCAGCGTTTGCGGCGAGCGCGCCACATCGGGCGAGACACGTGTCAGCATGATGAACGTAAGCATGTTGGCCTCCTTTCCTAACTTCGAATCTCATCGGGGAAATCCCCGCTCTTCCTGCTCTGACTCCGACAGTAATCACTGTCGCCCCAACAACCTTTAACAGCTTGCCACGATCATTCTTCCCGGCGTTCTTCTTCCTCCTCTTTTTCTTCCGTTAATCTTACCTTTTCTTCCAGAGGTTCGGCCCAATCTTCCGGCGTCATGTCCGTTTCCGAATAACCAAGATCATCACGCACGACCTCATCCACCGGCCCGGTCCAATCCTCGGGCGGTTCGATGGGCTCAATATCAAGCTGACGCCAGTCATCGAGGTCCATCTCATCCACATCGCCGTCGAAGTGTTGGATTTCAACCGTGGCATCCTTTTCATCAACGGCGGTCACGAAAAACTGCTGGCCCTTGTCCAGATGCTGGTACCATTGGGAAACAACGGGCTTCTGATTTGTAGGCATGGCGCACCTCCTTCTTAACGCTCCCGTCTCAAACCAACAATCTATTAACATTTCGGCTTAGAGTCTTTGACGCCTGTCAAAATATCAGAAAATCACCTGTAGTAGCGTGCGCTTATACAAGAATTTCCATTAGCTGAACCGATGCCTAACGACACGTCTGTAATTTTTGCACTTCACGCCAGCCATCCCTTTGGCGAAAAGGTGGCATGGCATCTGGGCGTTGCTCTAAGCGCACATGAAGAAAGGGAATTCGAGGACGGTGAGCACAAGTCACGCGCTTTAGTGAACGTCCGTGCCCGGGATGTTTTCGTCATTCAATCACTTTGTGGGGACACGCAGCAGAGCGTCAATGACAAATTGCTGCGGCTGTTGTTCTTCATCGGTGCGCTCAAAGATGCTTCGGCGGCGCGTGTGACGGCCGTGGTACCCTACCTCGCCTATGCCCGCAAAGACGCGAAAACCCAGACACGCGACCCGGTGACCACACGATATGTGGCGCAACTATTCGAGGCAGTGGGAACCGACCGCGTCATTACCATGGACGTACACAACCTCGCCGCCTTTCAGAATGCCTTCCGTTGCCGCACCGATCACCTGGAGGCCACCAAACTGTTTGTGGCGCACTTTGCCTCGCTGCTGAAAGCGGAGCCCCAGATCACGGTGGTGTCTCCGGACATCGGCGGCATGAAACGGGCCGAGCGTTTCCGTCAGGCACTCGGGCATGCCTTAAATCGGGAACCAAGCGTGGCCTTTCTGGAAAAGGCGCGCGCGCAAGGCACAATGCGCACGGGGCGATTAATCGGCGATGTCGCCGGTGCTGCCATTATCATTGATGATCTCATCAGCACCGGAGGAACACTGCGGAATGCGGCCACCGCCTGCCGGGAGAGTGGCGCAACAAAAGTCTACGCGGCGGCGGCCCATGGCATTTTCGTCGGCAACGCGAGCCGCCTGCTGTCCGGCACGGAACTGGATCAGGTTGTCGTGACCGATACCATCCCATCCTACCGCCTCGATCCTGAACTAGCCGGTCGCAAACTCACGGTGCTTTCCGCCGCACCGCTATTTGCAGAGGCGATCCGCCGCATCCACACCGGCGGCTCGCTGGTGGAACTGCTGGAAATTTAATACTCATGTAGGATGGGTCAGGCATTTTTTTGCCGTACCCCATCAGAAGGTCACGGTAGGTCACACGCCAAAAGCAGGCGCTAACTCATCCTGTATAACTAGAATTTCCCGCTGTAACTTTTGGCGAGCCGCAGGTAGTCCTCGGCGACGGCGCGCCAGCGGGGCCAAGCGCTTTCCGCCGCATCATGCACGTGCCAGATGGCAAGCCGCGCGTGCACGCAGGCACGATGTGACTTATAAAAATACACCAATGACGGCGGGGGATAATCGCCGGTAATCCGGCGATACACACCGAACAACTCCTGCTCCACCTGTGGCGCGCCCAGGCGTTCGCATTCCATAGCAAGAAACGCCAACTCATCCACCGCGTCAATAATCCGGAAAGTACGATTGAATTCGAGGCGGTCGAAAATCACCGGCGCGGATTCCAAACAGACATGCTCCGGCCGCAGATCGCCGTGCCCCTCGATAATCCTTCCTTCCTCAGCGCGACGATCGAACAGATCCGGTGCACGTTGCAAAAATTCATTCTGCGCGTCTTGCACGGCCTCGACCAATACCGCCGGCAGGCCGTAAACCGGATCGGCCAGCGCGTCACGATTGACGCGAACATTACGCGCATACTGATGGCGGTATTCATCGCCGCCGATCTTGAGCGCAGCACACTCCCGGTAAAAATAGGCGAGCCGCTCAGACACCCCGTGTAACTCCGCCGGTTCCAGCGCCTGATGCCGGATCAGATAGTCCAGCATCCGCTTAGCGGGAAGCCGGCGCATCCTCACGAGCCAGTCGACAATCTCGCCCTGCCCGTCGATCTGCATCTCTCCCCGGGCGCCTATCGTGAGCGTAACAACACCAAGATACACGCCGGGCGCAAGGCGCTGGTTCAAACGCATTTCCTCTTCGCAATTCATTTTCCTCGCCACCAGCGTACTGAAGTCGAGAAAGTCGTAGTGCACCGGTTTCTTGAGTTTGTATGCTTCACGCTCGGTCAAAAACACCCAGGACATGTGGGTCTCGATGGTCTCGATACATTGCGGGTGGTCCGGGTAGGTTTGCGGCTGCTTAAGGAACGCGACCTTGGCTTGCAGGTCGATCACACGCGCACGTTCGACAATCGAAGCACTCATGATGCCTGCTTCACGCTGCTCAGGTGTCGCGCGAACCAGCGGGCTGCCACCTCGGCGACCTGTTCCAGCGTACCCGGCTCCTCGAACAGGTGCGTGGCGCCGGGTATAATCTTCAGTTGTTTCTCGGCGCGCAGCATGCCATGGGCCTGGCGATTGAGATCGATCACCACATCGTCGTGTCCGCCCACAATCAGCAGTGTCGGCGCGGATACGTCCGACAGATCCGCCCCAGCCAAATCCGGCCGGCCGCCGCGCGACACCACGGCCTGAATCAAGCCGCCGAGCGCGGCGGCGGCCTTGAGCGCGGCGGCGGCACCGGTACTCGCACCGAAGTAGCCGATGCCAAACTGGCGCAACAATGGTTGCTGCTGTACCCATTCGGTCGCCAGGCGCAAACGGTGCGTGAGCTGGTCGATATCGAAGCGGGTTTCGTAAACACGGTCTTCCACTTCGGTCAGCAGATCGAACAGGAGTGTGGCAATACCGTGGCGGCGCAACACCCCCGCGACATAGGTATTGCGGACGCTCAAGCGGCTGCTGCCACTCCCGTGCGCGAACAACACAATTCCCTTGGCGCCGGCCGGTATGCCCAGCGCGCCCTGATGGATGTGACCATCCATCGGTATGCCGACAAGCCGTTCACTCTCAGCTGTTTTCTGCATGGCTGGCTTGCTCCTTTGCCATGACCGACCGCATCAGCGCAATCACCTCGTCGTCCGTGACCTGCAGGAAATGATCGTAATAAGCCCCGACCGCGCCCAGGTAATATGGCGAATCGTCGAGGACGACGACTTCAGTCACTTCGCGCATGAGCTTATCCACGGTTTCCCGCGGCGCCATTGGCACGGCGACGACGATGTGCGCCGGCCGACGACGTTTCACGTCGCGTATCGCCACTTCCATGGTGAGGCCCGTAGCGATGCCGTCGTCCACGATGATCGCCGTCTTGCCTTCGACCGGGGCCGGTTTTATCCCGCCGAGGTACAATTCGCGGCGGCGGCGCGCCTCCTGGCGTTCCCGTTCGACCTCGCGCCGGAACCATTCGGGATCGATTCGCGCGACTTCCATCTCGTTGCAGACTTTTTCGCCGTTTTCCACCACGGCGCCGATGGCATACTCCGGGCTGACGGGATGGCCGATCTTGCGGGGGATGATGAGATCGAGCGGCATGCGCAGTGCCCGCGCGATTTCCACGCCCAACACCACACCGCCGCGCGGCAGTGCATACACGACGCCCTGTCGACCGCTGAATTTATTGAGCGCCTGGGCAAGTTTCTTGCCGGCGTCCGTTCTGTCCTTGAAACGCATGGCGAGTGGCCCTCTTTGTCACTATATAGGTAATGCTTGCGTGAAATGCCGCATCATTCCTTGATGGCGGTCAATAAATCCCGAGCGCCGGAATCAGGGCACCGATTCAGTCGTGTAACGACGGACTGTGATGCGGGTTGACCAGTAATCGGGGCGCATGCCGGCCTTCTGTTTCAGGTGCCGCAGAAAATCGCGCGGCTCGCGGAGCTGCTCCCAGACGGAAGGCAGGAATGTCCCGCGATAAAAACCTTCCTCGATGATCAGGCCATCCACATTCGGACGCAGTTGGGCGAGCAGATCTTCCTCCGAGGAGAACTGCATCGGCTCCGGCGGACTCAGGATCGAAATGTGAACATGCAGCCGTTCGAATTCCACCCAGGTGAGCGGGGGGAAGCGTGGATCCTGGAAGGCAGCGCTGTAGGCATTCTGCGCCACGTCCTCCACCAGCGTCCGCCGGGCTTCGAGCGTGCCGATACAACCACGCAGCGCATGCTCGATATTCAGTGTCACAAAGGTCGCGCGTTGCACGCACAACGGCTCCGGGTAGTCGGCGACCCGTACCGGCAGCTGCCCACCGTTCAGGCCCTGACGGATCGATTGCCCGGCAAGCTCCAGCAGTTGCTGGCGCAGTTCCGGTGCCAGCGCTGACGTGGCTTTAGTCGATGACATAGGCGCCATAACCCACCACGCTGTCACGCGTACCGGCGGTATCGCCGGAATTGCGCAGATCGATGGTATGTACGCTCAGCCCCTGCTTACGGGCGAAATGCAACAGCCCGCTGACCGGATTGCGGCCACAGGCATCGTCAGCATGGATATCTTCGTAGCGCAACGCTTCGATGGCACGGGAGGTAGAACGGTCCATCTTCTGGGCCGTCGCATAGTCATGGTAATGACTCAGATCGGAACTGATAACGATCAGGGTTTCGGGGCCACCCCACAGAAGCTCGAGTACTTCGCTCACCTCCTCAGGGCTGGCATCACCAACTACCAGCGGTAGCAGACGAAACTCACCCAACACTTCCTGAAGAAACGGCAGATGCACTTCCAGGCTGTGTTCCTGGGCATGGGCGACATCCATCACCCGTACCTGCGGCAGGTCCGAAATTCTGGCCGCTGCCTCCCGATCAAGCGGGATGCGGCCCAGGGGCGTAACAAAAAATTCCGCGCTCGACAGCGCCAGGCCGCGGAAACCGACCCGGTGCGACGGCCCCAACAGCACCACGTGCTGAATCTTACCGCGCGCGGGTTTGAGGCGCGCGTAGGCTGAAGCCGCGATCGGGCCGGAGTAAATGTACCCGGCATGCGGCGCGATGATGGCCTTGGGCGCGTAACCGGCTTCCGGCGCAGCGCGCAAATAATCCGTCACCACCGCACGCAAAGTACGGGGATTATCAGGATAAAACAGGCCGGCCACCGCTGGATTGCGCTCGTTTGTCATAAATCAACGTTTTTTACTCAAGTGTTTATAACATGTATGCAAATCAAGCCATTTTCAAGCAGCGGCCGAGACTGTTGCATTGAATTTTCTGGTTTTGGCGCAATCTATAAGGACATGTCCACGGAACCGGAAAAATTCGACCCGCAAACAACCGTCCCGACCAAGTACTGGCACAGGCTGGATGACGGACGGGCGCAGTGCGACCTGTGCCCGCGCTTCTGCAAACTGCATGAAGGCCAACGAGGGCTGTGCTTCGTGCGCGGCAATCAGAATGGCCAGATCGTGCTCACCACCTATGGCCGTTCGAGTGGTTATTGTGTCGATCCGATCGAGAAGAAACCACTGAACCATTTCTTGCCCGGCACGCCGATCCTGTCCTTCGGCACCGCCGGCTGCAATCTGGCGTGCAAGTTCTGTCAGAACTGGGACATCAGCAAATCGCGCGAATTCGACCGGCTCACCGACGCCGCCTCACCCGAGACTATCGCGCGCGCGGCCAAGCAGCTCGGCTGTTCGAGTGTGGCCTACACCTACAACGATCCGACCATCTTTATGGAATACGCCATCGACGTTGCCAAGGCTTGCCGCGAGATCGGAATAAAGTCGGTAGCCGTGACCGCAGGCTATATGTGCGACGAACCGCGCCGCGAGTTTTATCAATACATGGATGCGGCCAACGTCGACCTGAAGGCCTTCACCGAAGATTTCTACTGGAAGATCACCGGCGCGCATCTGCAACCGATACTGGACACGCTTAAATATCTCAAGCACGAAACCAAGGTCTGGCTCGAGATCACGACCCTGTTGATCCCCGGCCATAACGATTCCGACCAGGAACTGGAAGCCATGACGCAATGGGTGGTGGAAAATCTCGGGCCAGACGTGCCGATGCATTTCACTGCCTTCCATCCCGACTGGAAGATGCGCGACGTGCCACCGACGCCACCATCCACACTCACGCGGGCGCGCCAGATCGCCCTGAAAAACGGCGTGCGTTATGCCTACACCGGCAACGTGCACGACGAAGCGGGTGGATCAACCTACTGCCACCAGTGTGGCGCCACGCTCATCGGCCGCGACTGGTACGACATCACGGCGTGGAATCTCGATGCCCAGGGAAAATGCAGGTCCTGCGGCACTGCCTGCGCCGGTGTATTTGAGGCCACTCACGGAAACTGGGGGGCGAAGCGGCAACCGGTTCGTCTGCGCGATTTTGCTGCCTGATTGGCTGCAAGGCCGCAGCGCTCCGACGAATCCGCCGCACGATGGTTTTTGTTGACGGTACCCGTATGAAGTAAACAAGAAGAAGGAGGTATTATGCACAATCGGGACTTGCGCATTCTTACCCATACCGCTTCCACCGGTAAACTGGCGGCGTGGCTGCCGACGGCATCGGCTGAACATGGCCAGGCCAGCCTACCCGACCGCTGGCTGGTGCGGCGGTTGCTGCAGAGCGTCGGCCAACCTCCCGTCACGATAGCATTGTGGGACGGTACCGCGTTTTTACCCGATGGCGCAGAACCCATCGCCCGCCTGGTCATACACGAACGGCGCGCCCTGCAGAAACTGGTCGCCAATCCCGAGTACGAGTTCGGCGAACTCTACAGCACCGGGCGTATCGATATCGAGGGCGACCTTGCCGCGTTTCTGGACACCATCTACCGCCACTTGGCCGCTGCAAGCGAAGAAGGCCTGCGCGCACGCTTCCTGCGCGCCCTGTCCAGACACACGCACAATACCGAAGAACGCGCCCGCGACAACATTTACTATCACTACGACATCGGTAATGAGTTTTACAAGCTCTGGCTGGATGAACAGATGGTCTACACCTGCGCCTACTTCCCCACACCCGAGGCGACGCTGGAACAGGCACAGCGCGCGAAACTCGACTATGTCTGCCGCAAGCTGCGGCTACGGCCCGGTGAGCAGGTCGTCGAGGCGGGTTGCGGCTGGGGCGCTCTGGCGCTGCATATGGCCAGACATTATGGCGTCCACGTCAAGGCCTATAACATTTCCCGGGAGCAGATCGCCTACGCCCGAGTGCAGGCGCGTCGTGAACGGTTGCAGGACCGCGTTGAATTCATCGAAGATGACTACCGCGCCATTCGTGGCGAGTACGACGCCTTCGTCTCGGTGGGCATGCTGGAGCACGTCGGCGTGGACAACTATGCCGCGCTGGGTACGGTTATCGACACGGTACTGACGGGGGCCGGGCGCGGACTGATTCATACCATCGGTCGTGACCGTTCGGGTCCGATGAACACCTGGATCGGCCGGCGCATCTTTCCCGGTGCTTATCCGCCTAGCCTGAGTGAGATGATGACTGTGCTCGAGCCCATGGGTTTTTCCGTTCTCGACATCGAAAACATCCGCCTGCATTACGCCAAGACCCTGGAGCATTGGCTGGCGCGCTATGAGGCGAACACCGAACGCGTCAAGGACATGTTCGACGCGACGTTTGTGCGCCTGTGGCGGCTCTACCTGGCCGGCGCGCTGGCGGCGTTCACCAGTGGTGAGATGCAACTGTTCCAGGTGGTTTTCAACCGGCACGGCAACAACCAGATCCCCTGGACCCGCGATTTCTTGTACCGGGAACCGCCATGAGCCCGGACCGTTGCGACGTACTGATCGTCGGTGGCGGTCCGGCGGGCTCCAGTTGCGCATGGGCCCTGCGTCAGGCAGGGTTGGACGTACTGGTGCTCGATAAAAGCAGCTTTCCGCGCAACAAGGTGTGCGCCGGCTGGATCACCCCGCCCATCCTGGACGCCCTCCATATCGATCCTGCCGACTACGCTCAGGCTCGCGTACTGCAACCGATCACGGGTTTTTGCATCGGCCGCATCGGCGGCATGCCGCTCGAGACGGAATATCCACATGTCATCAGCTATGGCATTCGTCGCTGTGAGTTCGATCACTACCTGCTGCAGCGCACCGGTGCGCGCCTGCGGCTTGACGAGCCTCTCCGATCAATCGAACGTCAGGATGGCGGCTGGCTCATCAACCAACACATCGAAGCGCCACTTCTGATCGGCGCAGGTGGCCACTTCTGTCCAGTGGCGCGCCACCTGGGTGCGAACGTCGGCAGCGGTGAACTGGCCGTCACGGCCCGGGAAATCGAGTTCCCGATGAGCACGGCGCAACAGCAATGCTGTCGTGTGGCGCCGGAGCGGCCCGAGCTCTATTTCTGCGCAGACCTGAAGGGCTATGGCTGGGTGTTTCGTAAAGGCGATTATCTGAATATCGGTCTCGGCCGCGAGGACCCCCACCGACTGGCCGAACACAGCGCGGCCTTCCTCGTCTGGCTCAAGACCGCAGGCAGGATTCCCGCCGATGTGACCGACGCTTTCAAGGGGCATGCCTATCTGCTCTACTCGCACGGCGCACGCAAACTGCTTGATGACGGCGTACTGCTGATTGGCGATGCCGCCGGCCTCGCTTACCCACAGAGCGGTGAAGGCATACGTCCAGCCATCGAATCCGGCCTGATGGCCGCCGCCACCGTCATCGCGACTAACGGCAATTATGGCGCTGACCAACTGGAGCCCTACCGCTGCCGATTAACCGGCCGGTTCGGCGCCACCGAAAGTGCCCGTCGGATCCCTGACACCGTGCGACACTTCGTCGGCGAACGACTGCTCAGCAACCGCTGGCTCACCCGCCACGTGATTCTGAACCACTGGTTCCTGCACAGTCACCAAACGGCGCTGAAAATGGCCTCGTGACGCAGAGACTGTCGTCGGCAACATCCGTCGTTTCAGAAAAACCATTAACGCGGTTTGCTGCGACACCATGAACAGAAAACGCTGGGAACATTTTTCGCACGAGGCCGACATGGGTGTACGCGGCTTGGGCAACACTAAGGAAGAAGCCTTTGAACAGGCGGCGCTCGCCATGACCGCGGTGATCACGAACCCCGAGGCGATTGCGCCAAACGAAGAAATAGAAATCCTCTGCGAGGCACCGGACGATGAACTGTTGCTGGTGGACTGGCTGAATGCGCTGGTCTACGAAATGGCCACGCGTAAATTGCTGTTCAGTCGTGTCGAGGTCCATCTTGACGGACACCGGCTCAAGGCCCGGGCCTGGGGCGAACCCATGAATCGGGCGAAACACCAGCCCACGGTCGAGATCAAGGGCGCAACCTATACCAGTCTCAAGGTAGAAAAAGACGCCATGGGTGAATGGCTCGCGCAATGCGTAGTGGACGTGTAATACCATGGACATCGCGCTCTTCGAACACCACTCGGAATTCGAATGGGAGATCGCCCCCCAGGGCGCGATGCGCGTGCCGGGCGTGATTTACGCGAGCGAGTCATTGATCCGCACCATGGACCACAAGGTGTATGAGCAGGTTTGCAATGTCGCCATGCTTCCCGGCATCATCAAAGCCTCCTATGCCATGCCCGACGCCCACTGGGGCTACGGCTTTCCCATCGGCGGCGTTGCAGCGTTCGATCCGGATGAAGGCGGTGTGGTGTCGGCGGGCGGTGTCGGCTTCGACATTTCCTGCGGTGTGCGCTGTCTGCATACCGGCCTCATGGCCGAGGATATCTTGCCGGTACAGAAGGTGCTCGCCGACAACCTGTATCGAAAAATCCCGGCTGGCCTCGGCAGCACCGGTGCGATCCGCCTGGACCAGGAAGGGATGGATGCCATGCTCGTCGGCGGTGCGAAATGGGCAGTGGAGCAAGGCTACGGCACACCCGCCGACCTCGATCACATCGAAGAATACGGGCAGATGAAACACGCCAAACCCGGCAATGTCTCGGAACGCGCCAAAAAACGCCAGCGCGACGAGATGGGCACGCTCGGAAGCGGCAATCATTATCTGGAAGTACAAAAAGTGACCAGAATATTCGACGCCCGCATCGCGCGGATCTTCGGCATCCGTGAAAACGATGTCGTCGTCAGCATCCACTGCGGCTCGCGCGGGCTGGGACACCAGATCGGTACCGAGTTCCTGAAACAAATGGCGGTGGCGGCACCCGGCTACGGGATCCACCTGCCGGATCGCGAACTCGCCTGTGCGCCGATCCACTCCACTGTCGGTGAAGAATACCTTGGTGCCATGCGTGCCGCGATCAACTGCGCGCTCGCCAACCGCCAGATTCTCACGCACCTTGTGCGCGAAGCCTTCGAGCAGATCATTCCCAAGGCGCGCCTGCCGCTGATGTATGACGTATCGCACAACACCTGCAAGGTCGAAGAGCATGTGGTGGACGGCAAACCCCGGAAACTCTATGTGCATCGCAAGGGCGCGACCCGTGCCTTCGGCCCCGGCCATCCGGACATTCCTGCGTCACTGCGCGCGGCGGGGCAACCGGTGCTGATCGGCGGCTCGATGGGCACGGCGTCCTATATTCTGGCCGGCACCGGTGAAGGTGAAAGCCGCTCTTTCGGTTCCGCCTGCCATGGCGCCGGTCGCGCCATGAGCCGGCATCAGGCCTACAAAACTTGGAAAGGTCGAGAGGTCATTGACGAACTCGCCACGCGCGGCATCCTCATTCGCAGCCCCAGCTCGCGCGGCGTCGCCGAGGAAGCGCCGGGCGCCTACAAGAATGTCGACGTCGTCGTGGATGCCGCGGACAGCGCCGGGCTCGCACGCAAGGTTGCACGGCTGGAACCACTGGTCTGCATCAAAGGATGAACGATCGTGGCAGGATGCTCCCACATCGACCGCTCTCGACATTCTGTCGCACGCGACACTTGTACATCCCTGTACATCGGCACTAAAGGACGCGACGTTCACGTGTACTTCGGCAACGACGCCTTCGGCGTTGCGCCATTGAACGCGCAACAGCTGCTCGCACTCATCAATCCAACCCGGACGCGTAACTGAGCCATGCCCGTCCACAACGCCGACATCGCCAACATCTTCGAAGAGATCGCCGACCTGCTCGAGATCGAGAACGCCAACCCGTTTCGGGTGCGCGCCTACCGTAACGCCGCGCGCCAGCTCCAGGGCATGGGTGTCCCGGCGGCGGACATGGTCGCCAAGGGCGAAGACCTCACCGAGCTGCCCGGCATTGGCGACGACCTTGCCGCCAAGATCACCGAGATAGTCGAAACCGGCCAATGCCAGTTCCTGGAGAAACTGCGCAAGAAAACGCCGCCCACCATCACCGAGCTTTTAAAAATTCCCGGCCTGGGTCCCAAACGCGTGGGTACGCTGTATCACGAACTCGACGTGCACACGCTGGAGCAACTGGCGCGCGCGGCGCGCGATGGCCGCATCCGCGCTCTCCCCGGCTTCGGTACCAAGACCGAGGCCACCATTCTTGAAGCCATTCAGGCGCATGTCACGGAACAGAAGCGCTTCAAGCTCGCGGTTGCAGCGCAGTACGCCGAACCGCTCAGAAAATATCTGGAAAACATTCCGGGCGTGAAGCAGGTCGTCATGGCCGGAAGCTATCGGCGCTTCAAGGAGACGGTTGGGGACATCGATATTCTGATCACGGCGACAGACGCTAAAAAGGTAATGAACCGCTTCGTTGCCTATGACGAGATCAAGAATGTGATGGCCCAAGGCCCGACACGTGCCACGGTGATTCTCAAATCCCGGCTGCAGGTGGACGTGCGCGTGGTGGCAGAAGGCTGTTTCGGCGCGGCCCTGCAATACTTTACGGGCTCCAAGGCGCACAACATCGAGATCCGCCGGCTGGCCCAGGAACGCCAGCTCAAGATCAGTGAATACGGCGTGTTCAAGGACGGGAAAAAAGTCGCGGGCGACACCGAGGAATCAGTCTATCGTTCCGTGGGTCTGCCGTGGATTCCGCCGGAGTTGCGCGAGAATCACGGCGAGATCGAGGCGGCGCGCGCCGGCAAACTGCCGCGGCTCGTGGAATTCGCCGATCTGAAAGGCGACCTGCATGCCCACACCAAGGCCACCGATGGGCACGGCACGATCCGGGAAATGGCCGAGGCGGCGCACGTGCGCGGTCTTGAATATCTCGCCATCACCGAACATTCGCGCCGTCTGACGGTCGCCCATGGTCTCGATCCGCAACGTCTGCGCAAGCAGCTGGCCGAGATCGACCGTCTCAATGGCGAACTCAAGGGTATTACCATACTAAAAGGAATTGAAGTGGACATTCTTGAAGATGGCCACCTCGACCTGCCGGATGACGTGTTGAGCGAACTCGACCTCGTGGTGGGTGCCGTGCACAGCAAGTTCAACCTGTCGCGTGCGAAACAGACCGAGCGCATCCTGCGCGCCATGGAGCATCCGCACTTCACCATCCTCGCCCACCCCACCGGCCGGCTGCTCGATACCCGCGAACCTTATGATATCGACATGCTACGAATCATCCGCCAGGCGCGCACCCGCGGTTGCTTTCTCGAGCTCAATGCCCATCCGGAGCGACTGGATTTGCTCGATGTGCACTGTCAGATGGCCAGGGACGAAGGGGTGCTCGTAGCCATCAACTCCGATGCCCACAGCATTCAGGACCTGGACAATCTTATATATGGGGTCGGCCAGGCCCGGCGCGGCTGGCTCGAAAAAAAGGACGTACTCAATAGCCGACCTTTGAAACTACTCTTGCCGTTGCTTCGGCGTACAATGTAGAAGATAGGAAGTGGGCAAGAAGCGAGGAACAACATGCCATCCACGACCGACAAGCTGGCACTCCGACCCGGCGATGCGCTGGTAATCGTGGACGTGCAGAATGATTTTCTGCCCGGCGGCAGCCTCGCGGTGCCCAAGGGGGACGAGGTAGTGCCGGTGCTCAATCACTACCTCGCCAGCTTTAGCGCTCACCACCTTCCTATTTACGCGACGCGCGACTGGCATCCCGCCAATCACTGTTCGTTCAAGGCGCAGGGCGGGCCATGGCTGCCACATTGCATCGTCGGCTCCCCCGGCGCGCAATTCGTCAGAGAACTCAAACTCCCCTCCGCCGCGAAAATTATCTCGAAGGCGAAGCGACCGGACAAAGACGCCTACTCCGGATTTGAAGGCACGACCCTGGATGCGCGTCTGCGCGCCCGTGGCATCAAGCGCCTCTTCGTTGGCGGTCTCGCCACCGACTACTGCGTGCTCAACACCGTGAAAGATGCGCGCCAACACGGCTATGAAGTTCACCTCCTCACCGACGCCATCCGCGCCGTCAACGTCACACCCGGCGATGGCCGGCGGGCCGAAGAGGAAATGCGGCACCTGGGTTCCCAAGCCATCACTTTTTCGCGGCTCGCGCCATGATCGATCTCCAGAAAAGCCCGCTGCTCACCGACCTCTACCAGCTCACGATGCTGCAAGCCTATTTCGAGCAGGGGATGAACGACACGGCCGTATTTGAATTCTTCGTACGGCGCCTGCCACAGAACCGCGGCTTTCTCATGGCCGCGGGCCTCGAACAAACGCTCGAATTTCTGGAGCAGCTGCGCTTCAGCGACGAAGATCTCGAGTGGGTGCGAAAGTGCGGCCGTTTCAGTGCGGACTTTCCTGATTTTCTCGCCGGTCTGCGCTTCACCGGCGACGTGCACGCCATGCCCGAGGGCACGGTCTTTTTCGCCGACGAACCGATCCTGCGCGTCACCGCGCCGATCCCACAGGCGCAGCTAGTGGAGAGCCGGCTGATCAACCTACTGCACTTTCAGACGCTCGTGGCATCAAAAGCCGCGCGCTGCGTGCTGGTCGCGCCCGGCAAACTGCTCGTAGATTTCGGCATGCGCCGCGCCCACGGCGCCGAGGCCGGGCTGCTCGCGGCGCGCGCGAGTTATCTCGCCGGGTTTGCCGGCAGCGCCACCTTGATAGCTGCGCCACTCTTTGGCATTCCGGTCTTCGGCACCATGGCGCACTCGTTCATCCAGACGCACGATTCCGAAGAGCTTGCCTTCGAGCACTTTGCCAGTGCGCAACCGGAGAACGTGACACTGCTCATCGACACCTACGACACCGAGGCCGGCGCGCGCAAGGTCGTGCGGCTCGCGCCCCGTTTCAAGGAACTTGGCATTACCATCCGCGCCGTACGCATCGACAGCGGCGACCTCGCCTTGCACGCGCACCACGTGCGCCAGATTCTCGATGCGGCCGGCCTGCGTGAAATACGTATCTTCTCCAGCGGCGGCCTCGATGAATACGCCTTGTATAACCTACTCACTCACGGCGCGCCCATCGATGGCTTCGGCATCGGCACGAGCATGGACACCTCGGCCGATGCGCCATTTCTCGACTGCGCCTACAAACTCCAGGAATACGCCGGTCAGGCGCGGCGCAAACGTTCCGAGGGCAAGGCCACTTGGCCCGGGCGCAAGCAGGTATATCGTCGTTACGACAACCACGGCATCATGGCGGACGATGTCCTCACCCTGGAAACGGACGCCCAGGAAGGGGAAGCTCTCATCCAGCCCGTCATGCGTGCGGGCAAACGCCTGCAGTCCGCCGAGTCGCTCGACACCATCCGCCAGCGCGCCCGGGCACAACTTGCCCGCCTGCCGGCGCATCTGCGCGCGCTCAAGGACTCACCGCCCTATCCGGTCGTCGTGGCGCAGGCGGTCAAGGAACTGGCGGCGGCGGTAGATACCTCGACGGCGAACACGGGGTTCAACGTGGCACACGAGCCGTCTCCACTTAAAGCCCACAGCCACTAATGCATCCCACCGTATTTACCTGATCATGGCCAACGACCCCTTCATTGCCGACATTTCGCGTCATATCTGGAACACGAAATACCGTTTTCGTGATGGCGAGACGATCCATGATCGGACCATCGAGGATACCTGGCGCCGCATCGCACGGGCCCTGGCCGGCGTGGAAAAACAGGATCGCTCTGCCTGGGAACAACGTTTCTACGAAGCGCTCGCCGGCTTCAGGTTCCTCCCCGGCGGCCGCATCCAGGCCGGCGCCGGCACCGACCGGCGTGTCACGCTGTTTAACTGTTTTGTGATGGGTGTGATTGATGACTCCATGGATGGCATCTTCGATGCCCTGAAGGAAGGCGCACTCACTATGCAACAGGGTGGCGGCGTGGGCTACGATTTTTCCACGCTGCGCCCCAAGGGCGCGGCGGCAAAAAGTGTCGGTACCGTTGCCTCCGGTCCGGTGTCGTTCATGCAGATCTGGGACAGCATGTGCGCCACGCTGCTCTCCACCGGCGCGCGCCGCGGCGCCATGATGGCCACGCTGCGCTGCGACCACCCCGATATCGAGGCCTTCATCGAGGCGAAGCACGATACCCACGTGTTGCGCCACTTCAATCTCTCAGTGCTCGTCAGCGACGATTTCATGGAGGCCATACGCCGCGACCAAGACTGGGCGCTGGTGTTTCCGGTCGAGGACGGTGCGGTGGCAGAAGGCCAGATTCTTCGCCGCTGCTGGTCCGGCCATGCTGAACCCGTGTCCTGCCGTGTGTACCAGACGCTTCGGGCGCGCGATCTCTGGAACAAGCTGATGAGAGCAACGTACGAGTACGCCGAGCCGGGCGTGCTCTTCATCGACCGCATCAATCGCCTGAACAACCTCTGGTATCGCGAACATATCAGTGCCACGAATCCTTGCGGAGAAATAGCGTTGCCGCCCTACGGCGCCTGCGACCTCGGCTCGATCAACCTCACGGCCTTCGTGCGCGACCCCTTCACGCCACAGGCGCGCCTGGACCTGGAAGGGATTGAGGCTACGGCGGCGGTCGCCGTGCGCATGATGGACAACGTCATCGACCTTTCCCAGTTTCCACTGACGCGTCAGGCGGAACAGGCACAGGGATCGCGTCATATCGGCCTCGGGTTCACGGGGCTGGCCGATGTCCTCATCATGCTCGGTCGGCATTACGGCGAGGAAGCGGGGTGCGATCTCGCCGCCGATATCATGCGCCGGATCTGCCACCGCGCCTATCGCACTTCCATCGAGCTGGCCCGGGCGAAGGGGGCGTTCCCGTTTCTGAACAAAGACAGGTATCTCGCGGGCGAGTTCGTGCAAACACTACCTGATAATATCCGCCACGGCATTGGCGAGCACGGCATCCGCAATAGTCATCTCACGGCTATCGCCCCCACCGGCACCATCAGTCTGCTGGCCAACAATATCTCCAGCGGGCTCGAGCCCGTGTACGACTTCCAGCACACGCGTAAGGTGCTCGAATTTGATGGTCGTTATACTGAATATGAACTGCTGGACTACGCGTTCCAGTTATGGCGCAAGGGACGCGGACAAGACCCTCTGCCGCGGGAATTTGTGAGCGCGCGCGATCTGCCGCCGGAGGCGCACCTTGCCATGCAGGCGGCATTGCAACCTTACGTGGACAATTCCATCTCGAAAACCATCAATGTCCCGATTGACTTCTCTTTCGAGAACTTCAAAAACATCTACGAAATGGCCTATGACCGGAAGCTCAAGGGCTGCACCACCTTCCGGCCCAATCCGGTTACTGGCAGCGTGTTGACCGGCGGCAACGAGGCAAACGAGTCTTTGCCCCATTGCTGCACCGTCGAGCGCGAAGCGGATTAAACGCATTCCCGCCACGCGGACATTCCCGCTACAATGCGGCTATCGTTTTCACACGGGTTCATGCCATGGCCAGAAAAGTCACCCTCGGTAAACCCATCCCCGACGCCAACGTACAGCTGACCGGGGACAAAGCCGCCAGGCTCTCCGACTTTGCGGGAAAACATCTTGTCCTGTACTTCTACCCCAGGGACAACACCTCCGGCTGCACCATGGAGGGCGAGGCATTTCGTGACCAGTACAAGCGCTTCCAGAAACTCAAGACCGAGATTATCGGCGTGTCGCGCGACAGCCTCGCCTCGCACGACAAATTCAAGGCCAAGTACAAATTCCCCTTCGAACTCATCTCTGATGAGGGTGAGAAGTTGTGCAAACTGTTCGACGTCATCAAGGAAAAGAGCCTGTACGGGAAGAAGTACCTGGGCATCGACCGCAGCACCTTTGTCATCGATAAGAGCGGTGTGCTGCGCAAGGAATTCCGCGGCGTCAAGGTCGCGGGACACGTGGAACAGGTATTGGAAGAAATCGAAAAACTGTAACCGGAACACAACGGCAATGACAACCAAGCACAAGATTTTCGTTCTCGATACCAACGTTCTCATCCACGATCCCAACGCGATCCTGCGATTCCATGAACACGATGTGTACATCCCCATCGTGGTGCTGGAGGAACTGGACAAGATCAAGGTCGGTCTCTCGGAGCTGGCGCGCAACGTGCGCCAGGTCAGCCGCCTGATTGACAGTCTGGTGGAAAAGGCCAACGGTGACATCAGCCACGGTGTGCAAATCCCCTCGCACTCGCCGGAAATCAAAACCGGCCGCCTCTACTTCCACATGGATGCGGTGCGGGCGAGCCTGCCCAACGGCATGAATCCGAATAACCCGGACAACACCCTGCTCGGCATCACGATCGATCTCTCCAAGAGCCATCCGGACCGCGAGGTCGTGCTGGTCACCAAGGACATCAACCTGCGCATCAAGGCACATGCGCTCGGCATCCGGGTCGAGGACTACACCACGGACCAGGTGCTCGATGACACCAACCTCCTCTACAGCGGCGTGGAGCGCCTCAGCCCGGACTTCTGGGACAAACACAGCAAGGAGATGGAATCGTGGAAGGAAGAGGGTCGTACGTTCTACCGTCTGAAAGGCCCGAAGGCGCGCAGTTGGCTCCCGAGCCAGTTTTTGTACACCGAGGATACGCCTCCGTTTGAAGCCATTGTCCGGCGCATCGAAGCCAATTCGGCAATCATCGAAGTGGTGAAGGACTTTGTCTCCGAGCGTCACAAGGTATGGGGCATCAATGCCCGCAACCGCGAACAGAACTTCGCCCTGAACCTGCTGATGGACCCGGAAGTGGATTTTGTATCCCTTCTGGGTCAGGCCGGCACCGGCAAAACGCTGCTCACGCTCGCCGCGGCGCTGACCCAGACCATCGAAGCCCGGCGCTACACCGAGATCATCATGACGCGCATGACCGTCCCCGTCGGCGAGGACATCGGCTTCCTGCCCGGCACCGAGGAGGAAAAAATGGGTCCGTGGATGGGCGCGCTCGAAGACAACCTCGACGTGCTCAACGAAAACAGCACCCAGGAACACGGGGCCTGGGGCCGCGCCGCCACCCACGATCTGCTGCGCCACCGCATCCGCATCAAGTCGCTCAATTTCATGCGCGGTCGTACGTTCCTGAAAAAATTCCTCATCATCGACGAGGCGCAGAACCTGAGCCCGCACCAGATGAAAACCCTCATCACCCGCGCCGGCCCCGGCAGCAAGATCGTCTGCCTCGGCAACATCGCCCAGATCGACACGCCGTATTTAACGGAAACGACCTCCGGCCTGACCTACGTCGTCGATCGCTTCAAGCAGTGGGAACACAGCGGGCACATCACTTTGCAGCGCGGCGAACGCTCGCGCTTGGCGGATCATGCGTCGGAAATACTGTGATATGAATTTCTGTGCGAGGTCACCAAGGACGTAGCGATTCAAAAAAGCAGGGTGGGCAGTGCCCACCTACGCTTACTTATTTATTCCCGGTAAACTCTTCGTAATGTCTCCGAAACAAAATCTCCAACTCCTCGATGACTTCCACCCTGTCACGTCTCTTCACCACATGTTGTGTCATCAGATCTGAAGTCTGATTCAGCAATTGACGGACGTCGAGCATGTGATACGTCGCCCGCAGGCGCTTGATGGCCTTGACGACGGATTCATCCGCCGGGCGGGGGATGTCGAGCGGCACGGACTCCACTGGAGCCGCGGCGCTTCCCTTTACCTCCGGGGGCACCCTCTCAGCCACACCGTGGCGCGTGAGCAGGAACTCGGCGAATTCCAGCAGCGCTTCGGCCTGCGCGGCGGGGAGTTGCCGCGCGATTTCCAACAGGCGTTTTTCCATCCGGTCCGGCACCGCTACTCTTTCGCGAGGCCCAGCGCCTTCTTCTCATTCTGAAAAGCCAAGGCCCGCTTCTCACAGTTCTCGTGGGCGAAGTCCATGAACTCGTCCATGGCGCGCAGGCGGAACTTCTGCCGCTGGAACACGATGGAGAAAGGCCGTTCCAGCGGCGGATCCAGCGGACGCGCGGCGAGCGTGGCGAGCTTGAGCTCCTTGACGATGGTCGCCTGCGACACGATCGACACGCCCAAGCCAGCCTCGACCGCGCTCTTCACGGCCTCGGGGTTCCCGACTTCGACGTTGAGATTGAGGTCGTGCAAATGCATGTTGTTCTGCTCCAGATACTCACTGATGAATTCGCGCGTACCCGATCCCTCCTCACGGAAAACGAAAGGCTGGCCCAGCAGATCCTCGACTTTTATCTTCGATTTCTTCGCCAACGGATGATTCGTCGGGCAAATCAGCACCAGCTTGTCGTACCAGCAGACCTCGACCACCAGGTTTTTATTCACGATTGGCGACTCGACGATGCCCACGTCCACGGAGTTGTCTTCGACCATGTGGACGATACCGATGGAGTTTGACACCTTCAGGCGTAAATTGATGTCGGGGTGTTTTTCCTTGAAGGTGCCCAAAAGACTCGGGAGCATGTACTCGGCAATCGTGGTGCTGGCGCCGATGATCAGGATACCGCTCACGTCGCCCGTGAGCTCGCGCACCTTGCTGTCCATCTCGCCATATAACGCAATGATCTTTTCGGCATACTGAAAAACACGCTCGCCGGCCGCCGTCAGGCTGATGCGGTTATGGGTACGGTCAAAAAGGCGTGTGTTGAAGTATTCCTCCAGCTGCCGAATCTGGAACGTCACGGCCGGCTGTGTCATGTGCAGCATTTCCGCTGCCTTGGTAAAGCTCAGCAAGCGTGCAACGGTGTGGAATACTTGGAGTCTGCGGTCCGCCATGAAGGCTGTCTCTAGTCCCGAAAAAAACTTGTCACGATAAATTCTGTAATTATTGGAGGCGGTTCATTTCAACATAAAGCGGTGATGAATGGTATCGCGCTGGGCCCCAGAACCCGTCTGGCAGTCCCGGCGCCCTGGATTCCAACTGATTTATCCCGTAGATGGGGTGAAATCCGGCCTTTGTGTCAACGCCAGGTCAGACAAACCCATCCAGCTTCAGTTTCAGGTCCGTGGGGCTTGTGGCGTAGTACAGGGCGGTTTCTTCGTCGATCAGGCCCTCACGAACCAGATTCAGGAGTGAGCCGTCAAAACTGATCATGCCCTCCGCGATCGTGCCTTTGCGAATAAGATCGCCCAGTTCCTTGATCTTGAGAGGATCGAGAATGTACTCCCGCGCCAATGCCGAAATCGTTAAAACCTCGCAGGCCACAATCCGCCCCTGCCCACCCTTGCGCGGTAACAGACGTTGACTGACAACACCGCGTAAATTTTGTGCGAGCTTGGCGCGTACACTTACCTGCGCTTCCGGCGGGAACGAGGTCACGATACGGGTAATGGTTTCCGCGGCGGCGGGCGAGTGTACGGTAGAAAACACCAAGTGTCCGGTTTCCGCGGCGGTCATGGCCGTCTCGATAGTCTCTGGGTCACGCATTTCGCCGAGCAGAATGACATCCGGGTCTTCGCGCAGGGCGGCGCGCATGGCATCCGCGAAGGTATTGGTGTCGATGCCGATTTCACGCTGGGTAATGATCGAGCGCTTTTCCGAGAACAGAAATTCAATCGGGTCTTCGATCGTGATGATGTGCTCGCTGCGCAAGTTATTGACAGTATTAATCAGCGACGCGAGTGTCGTCGATTTACCAGAACCGGTGGCGCCGGTCAGCAGCACCAGGCCGCGTTCCAGCTTGGTGAAGCCCGTCACGATCTCGGGGAGGAACAGCTCCTCCGGGGTCGGGATGTTGCTGTTGATGACGCGCAGCACCATACCGATGGAGCCGCGCTGGTAGAAGACGTTGGCACGTACACGCCCGATATCCTTGAAGCCGATGGACAAGTCCACCTGATGACTCTGCTCGAATATGGAAAGCAGCCGCGCATTCATCATGGTGCGTGACAGCCGCTCCATGAAGTCCGCCGGCATCGGCGGTATCTCACGTAACGCGCGCAGATTGCCGTCCACGCGCAGGATCGGATGGTTGCGCGTACGCAGGTGAATGTCCGAGGCATTGACACGCACGGCGTGCGCCAGTACCTGGCTCAGGAGCTTGAGCGGGTCAGTAGTGGCACCAATCGCCACGCCGGAGCCGGTGACGGGCGAATCACCGTCTGGTGAGCCAGGCATACTATTTTTCTGATTGGCGGATTCGGTCATTTTCTGGGCTTGTTGGGTGCTCTGTGTCTAGTTTAGATCATTTTGACGACGCGGTAGGCCGAGCATGCTGCTAAAAAACAGGTCATTTCAGTTTTACGTGCATAAAAAAACAGACACGCCAAGACGTGCCTGCTTCTCACTAGACCCGTCTCCGGGCTTGGCGATACCTTACATGTCCCGCTTGAATCCGGCGACGGCCTCCAGGGCCAGCTGGATGCCCCAGGGCGCGGTCATGATCTTGGTGAAACCATGCGCACCAGCCATTTTGGTGTCAGGAAAATTGAGGGCGATGCGATAGCGCGCGCGCAGGGCGATCACGCGTTCGCCGTCCACCACCAGCTCATAGGGCAGATACGCCGTGTGTTTCAGCTCTTCGAAATCGACGATATCGGTGATTTCCTTGTCCGTGTCCTTATTGCCCCTGTCGATGCCATCACCCTTCGGTATGGCCACGCCAAACACGCTGATCTGTTTGCCCGGTATGTCGATGCGATAAACCTTCTTGGTCCCACCCGCGCCGGCCGCCAGATTCCTTTCCACGGTGTCCACCGCCGTCTTGTAATCCGGGTGTTCCTTGAAGACATCCACATCCTTGAAATAGGGCATCATCATGGCGTAATGGTATGCGTCCGGCTTGAGATTTTCCTCGGCAATGCCATTTTCAGAACCGAAAGCCTTAACAGAACCTAATGCCGCGTTGAGTTTGGCCGTGGTGCTTTCGAGTCTTCCCATCCCGTAGGCGGTACCGAGATACGCCGGATTCACATAGGCCACCTGGATTTTGCCCTTGACCTCGGTCACGCTGACCCGCTGGGCCGCGCCGAAAGCACCGTTGAAGGTCTTGGCGGCCGCAGTTTTAAGATCGTTATTCGTGGCGCAAATCACCACGGCGCCGGCAAATGGCGAGTAGCTGCCGACGATCTCGAACCCCTGTGCCGTCAGCTTGGTCTTCACGGTCTCCGCTACCTTGTTAAGGTCGCCCGGCGGGGTGTCGCCGAGAATAAACGGCTTGAGCCCGACGGCCTGCGCTGTCGTAACGGCAAACAACGACAGGAAAGCAAATAGTATTACTGAATATCGGCTGAACATAAATTCTTTCTCCTCATCGGTAGAAACAAAGAGGGGCCATGTTTGCACATGGCCCCTGTCAAGCTTAATCAAACATCTTCTCTGATAACCAAGATCTAGAACTTTTTCGTCATACTAATTTCGGCAAAGTTCTCAGACATCTTGAGTTCGGCGGTACCTGCGCCAAAGCCGCCCGCGCCGCCAGGAATCGCACCGCTCAACTTTTTCTCGAAGGCATGCATGAACACGAAGTTGAAGTCGCTGCTCTTGTCCATGGACTTAGTAAAACCAAGGTTCAGGTGGTCGGTAACAATACCAGGAGCCAGGATGTTAACCGCAACCTGGCTGCTCGGGATCGGGTTATCGCCATGATTCCAGCCCGCGCGCAACGTCATGTCGCTGCTCGACTTGTACTGCACGCCAAGTTTGATGACGTTGATATCCTTCCAGCCAAAGCCCGGTCCATCACTCGCGCCAAACTTGTGACCACTAACCGTGAGATTCTCAATTGGTTGCGAAACCGACTTGGAATCGGTGTACTTGATCTTCGTATAATCAAGGGCCACTTGCACAGCCGGTGTGACCTTCCAGGCAACGCCCACGCCGTAGGTCGATGGGATATTGAACTCGCCCCCGTCAGCGAACAAGCCCGAATATTTTTTGAACTTGCCTGTGATCTTGCTCTGGTAGGTCACCCCAGCACTGACGTCCTTGTTGATATCCTGGAGAAGACCGAGACGAAAACCAACGCCACTGGTGGTGTCAAGACCATTGTTGGTCACACTGCCTGGGGTCTTACTGAAGGCCGCGGTATCGAAGGCCTGCAGGCCATAGGCACTAAATTGCTGATAACCATAAATGACACTACCACCGACCGAAGTCCCGTCGAAACTTTTTGCATAGGAACCAGCAACGAAGAGTTGAGCGAGATTCACACCGGTATTGCCGCAGGTGTCACTGGAGGTAAGGCCATTACAGGTCCCCGAGAAAGGCGCAAAAACGGAATTTTTGTAGTTGGTGTTCATACCACCGTTGCCAAACATCGAAATATTAAAGGCATCGGTACTATCAATCATTGAGTTATAACCGAATGACGGAATGACAAAATTAGTGTCGCCATTACCATCATTTCCGCCATTGAGACCAGCGAGGTTACCACTAATCGAATATTTCCGATCGGGGCGAAACAAACCAAAACCAAGATCCATACGACTGCCGAGCTTGACGATACCGGCCGGATTGACAGCCGCCGCCAGCGCGTCCTGCGGCATGGCGATACCCGCGCCGCCCATTCCACGATTCACCGTACCCTCACCTTCCGTGAAGTAACCATTCGTGGCAAACGCACTTGGCGCCGATACCGCAGCGGCGACGGCCAAAGCCAGAACCAGATTTCTTTTCCCTGACATTTCACTGTCCTCCAAAAAATGGGACGCCATGTCCCGTTAAAGTTGAACTCAGTTACCTTTAATCTTTGCCTAAAATCCGGAATTGCCCACCATCAAAAATTCATGCTCTTAGCGTTCTTGTCCCGAATTAATTCCCCGTATTGTTATGCCCCAAGCGGCGTATTGTGGTATTAAGGATGACAACAAGTCGCTGAGTTACAACACTTATGGGCAAGTAAAGACGACGCTAACAAAATGTCAAATTTTAACTTAATGAAGAAAGTAACCATCTTAACTAATTGATTATTAATGTTTATATTAATACCAAGGGTCATAAAAACTGGAGGACTTTCAGCATACTTCCAGCACATCGTGGCATGGGGTGGAAAGGCGGGGGTAATGAAAGAAAAGGGGGGCGCTTGGGCGCCCCCCTTTTTTACTACTGCATATTTTTTACACAGAACCGAAAATTAAGGAAGCACGGAAGGCGTTTCTCCTGCGACTGTAGGTACTTACGCCTTTTTAAGCAAGAAAGTGTATTCGCCGTTCGCCTCGGCGGATTCAAGCAAGGTATTGCCCGTCTGCTTGGCAAATGCCTCGAAATCCTTCACGGAGCCCGGGTCAGTCGCAATAATCTTGAGCGTCTGTCCGCTGGTCAACGTCCCCAGCGCCTTCTTAGCGCGCAGGATCGGCAGCGGGCAATTCAGTTTACGTGCATCGAGTTCTTGATCAGCCATTTCTTCCTCCTCAGTCGAAAATAAAAAATAAAACAGTTATCAGACGAAATTTTTTTACTATGCCTTCTTCAATACGAAAAAATTCAGAAACAACTCCCAAATAGAGAGACGGGTGATGAAACAGGTAATTCCGGGTCTTGCGGATCGCCGCGAACCTTGTCGCAATCTCTGCAGATGCACATGGCCACCCCCTCGTAACCCGGCATCACAAAACAGCCTGACTACTGTTCCCTGGGAGATATATTATAGATTTCTTATTTAACTTTACAGGCATAGGTTTCCTCTGCCGGCTGGCGCGCCTATAAATCGGCCCCATGTGCAGTTTAAGTCTACGGCCCCTTCCGGTGCCAGCATAAGTCTGTTTTTTGGAAATTGACCTCATACAGTACGAGCGAATACCGAAATACGTATATAACTCATTGAAGTTAAATAAGTTATATTTTTCATGCCCAACGTCACCCTTACCGAAAGGCCCTGCCGGGAGACGGGTGATCTGAATGTCGCGCCCATAACTTAAACGCAAGCGACGCTGCCATTCACACATCCTTGTCCCAACCACAAGCGAAAAATACAAATATTGTCCGAATTCAGCACCGATACCAGGAACAATGCCTGCGCCCGCGGATCGAAGTTTATGGGTAACCACCTTACAATAGAAAATACCTATGTCACCCCTGTTCAGCCGATGTGTGCTGCTTTTCAGCCTGCTATGTCATGCCGGCAACACCTTCGCGTTCGCTGGTAATACCACCCTGCCCGACCTCGGTGACGAATCCATCGCCGTTATCTCGCCCGCCCAGGAACGTAAACTGGGCGAGGATCTGATGCGCCAATCCCGGCGAGCGCTCGCGTTTATGGACGACCCCGAGATTACCGAATACATCCAGTCGCTGGGCCAGAAACTGGTCTCGCACAGCGACACCCCGGCACTGGACTTCCGCTTCTTCGTCATCAACAATCCCACCATCAACGCCTTCGCCCTACCTGGCGGCTTTATCGCCGTCCACACGGGACTGATCCTGGCGACCCAGAGCGAGGCGGAACTGGCTTCCGTGGTGGCGCATGAAACCGCGCACGTAACTCAGCGCCACATACCGCGCCTGATTGCGGAATCGCAACGCACCACCCTGCCGGCCATGGCGGCCATCCTGGCTGGAATACTGCTCGCGAGCTCCGGCCATCAGGGCGGAGAAGCCGCCATCGCCCTCACGAGCGCCACCGTCGCGCAAAAGGGCATCAATTACACGCGCGCGTTTGAAGAGGAAGCCGATCGCATCGGAATGAACATTCTGGCGCAGTCCGGGTTTGATCCGCGCGCCATGCCATTGTTCTTCGAGCGGATGCAGAATCTGAACCGGCTGAACGAAACCAGCTTGCCGGAATTTCTGCGCACACACCCGGTCACCACCAACCGCATCGCCGACTCGCGCAACCGCGCCGAACACTACGCCGTGCACCAGTCTCCGGACAGCGCGGCTTTCCAGCATGTGCGCGCCAAGATCCGCGCGCTCACCGCTGACAACCCGGAAGAAAGCGTGCGTGGCTTCCGCGATAATCTTGCCCAGGGAAAATATCTTAACGTGGACGCGGAGCGGTACGGATATGCATTGGCACTGCTGCAAAATCGCCAATGGGCCGCCGCACGTGCAGAGACGCAAATACTTCTTGAGCGTCATCCGGATAAAATCGCCTACCGCATCGTACAGGCAGAAATCGAGATGTCATCGGAAGAGTACAAGAAAGCGTTGGCTATCTATGCTTCCGCCTACGCCAAAAATCCGACCAACCTGCCACTCATGCGTTATTACGCCAGCGCCCTGCTCAAAACCAACCACCTGCATGAAGCCAGCGACCTGCTAAAAAAGGCACTGCAACAACAGCCCGAAAATCCACTGCTCTATAAAATGATGGCCGAGGCGGCGGGCGGCACCGGCGACCCCTTCGGGGCCCACAAGGCCCTGGCCGAGCATTACTATTTAAATGGCGATCCCAACGCCGCGATCGAACAACTGCAGATTGCCGGACGCTTTGCGGGCAACAATTTTTATAAGCAGTCGAGCCTGGAAGCACGGATCAGCGCGATCAAGGAAGAACTGGCGCTCTATCAGGGTAAATAACCTCTACCCCGACAACCCCTGCACATACCCTGAAAGAGGGTTGTCGTTATGCGGGAATATTTTAAGGTGCTCTTCCGTCACTACCTAACTCGGAGCACTAGGCGCCTATGTTGCGCATGTGGAACCGGTGAAAATTAACAAATGCTGGTGGATAGGCCAGGATAAATGGCTTGTTATTCTCGATAGGATCGGTATTCTTTTAGGTAGCTCCTGCGGGAAGGCGGGTAATTGATGACGGCACAATTTTAAATGCCTGTGATGGTCGCCGGCGAGTTTGATCGGTGCCAGATACTGAAACGGGTAAGTCTTTCTTCACCACTCTTCTATTCTATTTATTATAAGTAAGGTATTAAGGAGGCAAAATGCATAAAACCGCTACCCTAATTCTTGGACTCAGCGCCAGCCTGTTTCTGGGAACGCTGATGACCCTTCCTGCTGCTAGCGCGGCGGGGCAGGCGCCAGATCCAGATGTCTGCGAAGACAAGATAAATCCACCAAAAGATGTTGTCACCCAAGGTGGCTGCATCGTCATCGAGCGCAAAAAAGGAAACTGCATGGCCTGTCACGCAATCGCTGGCGTGGCCTCTGGCAATGTCGCTCCGCCGCTGGTTTCCATGGCGCAGCGTTTTCCAGACAAAAACAAACTGCGCGACCAGATTTCGGACGCCGCCAAGTTCAATCCGAACACCGTTATGCCGCCTTTCGCCCGGCATCAAATTCTGAGCAAGGACGAAATTGACAAGGTCGTAGAGTTTATTTTGAGCCTGTGATGTATTGTGCCTGACACGTTATTGATAAATATCTCTGGAGGAAACACCGTGACCCAAACCCCCCGCCGTACCTTCCTGAAAGGCACCCTGGCCGGAGGCGCCCTAGTACTGGCCGCCGCCTCGGGGTGGCTGGTCCCCCGCCGGGTGGAAGCCGCCGAATGGAACAAGGATGCC
>Ga0315268_10000038_pt1 | contig 135207 bp, 139 predicted proteins | sample C1_top_MG_FD_204535 | JGI IMG/M metagenome (GOLD analysis project Ga0315268, IMG submission 204535) | Sediment microbial communities from Yellowstone Lake, YNP, Wyoming, USA - C1_top | ecosystem: Environmental > Aquatic > Freshwater > Lake > Sediment | place: USA: Wyoming | collected 2017-08-01
GTTATCATCCAGGCGTGGACGGACCGCTCCGGTCCGGCCGCTCAAAGGTCGAAGGAAAACCGATTTATTCACTAATCTCACGACCATGACCCTCTTTTTCGTGGGGGTCATCGAGATGATCATCTCTGCGTTGTGGACCAAATCCGTCTCCAAAGCCAATGTAGCGCTGACGGGCGCCATCACATCGGTCAACATCTTCATCTGGTATTACGTCATCAGGACGGTGATCGGGAACCTGGATAACTGGTTCGCCATCATTCCCTATACTGCCGGCTGCGCCATCGGCGCCATGCTGGGTGCCGTGGACCAGGAGAAGGTGAAGAAGCGGATCCGCAAGATGCTCGCCGCCATGAAAGATAAAGCATCTTCGGTCCAGGAGCCGACGAACGAGGCCGCGCTCGGCGCGGACCCGATCAATAACTAACTGCTGACCGCAGTATGAATATCTCTGATGACCCTTTAGGTAAATGACAGCCCCGTGACCGGAAAGTCGCGGGGCTGTTTTTTATCGGAAGGTTGAAGGGGAATGCCTGAACAAGGTCATCCTTTCTGTCCGCCGGCTGATCTGGCGCCTGGCGTCGGGTCAGGCCGATACGATCAGGAGACCGGTCGATCGCGCCATCGGCTCCGCTGTTCTGCTGACCAATTATTTGATATAATGAATATATTGATACGTCTGGAATATTGATAAATAATTCATATTTGGAAGCCGTGCCGGTGTTCAATGACGAACGGACCGGTACGGGCTGATTAACAAGCCGGAATGAATACAGTGATACGTCCGGAATATTAATAAATAATTCATATTCGGATGTCGTACCGCTATTCAACGATGAACGGACCGGTGCGAGCTGATAAACAAGCCGAAATGTGTTCCTAGGCGGCAAAGTATCGGTATTTTGTCGCTTTCTATTATGTCGAAGCCGCCCAGGTCGAACAAAGCCGGTCCGTCTGAGCCCGTCCCGGGACCGGAGAAAACCCGATCGAGCCCAAAGGATGAGGCTGTTTCACGCCATGGGTTGATATCGAGCGCGGTCGCCCCCGCGGAGGGACCGTCTCTTGTCATATCCCGGGTCGCCGCCGATAGGTCGGCCTGGGAGAAGCGGATGAGCTATCTGGCCTCGTTTTCCGAGCAGGATCCGATGCCGGTCTTCGAACTTTCGCCGGCCGGGCGGTTCATTTACATCAATAGCGCGACCCAAAGATATTTTCCGGATCTGGAAAGCGCCGGATCCGGGCACAAGCTGGTATCCGGGCTGGCCGACCTGGTCGATAAGCTGAAGCGCGGCGAGTGGCACGTGCGGGAACTGGCGGTCGGGAAGAAGTGGATCTGGCAAGGCATCTATTTCATTCCGGAGAGCGGCAATCTCCGCTTCTATTGCCAGGACGTCACCAGCCGCCGGCAGTCGGAGATCGATACCCTGCGCCGCTCGGAAGAGGCTGTCGACCTGTATGACAACGCGCCGTGCGGTTATCACTCGCTGGATAAGGATGGCCTGGTCGTGCGCATCAATAATACCGAACTCAAATGGCTGGGCTATGATCGCGGCGAGATCGTCGGAAAGATCAAGTTGGTCGATCTGTTGACGCCGGAAAGCCAGGGCGTGCTCAGGAAGAATTTTCCGGTCCTGAAGCAGACCGGCCATCTCAATGATCTGGAGGTGGATTTCGTGCGCAAGGACGGGGCGGTCCTCTTCACCCTGCTCAATGCCTCGGTCGTGACGGACGGCGACGGCAATTTCCTGATGACCAGGACGGCGCTGGTGGACATCACCAAGCGCAAGCAGGTCGAGCTCGCCTCGGCCGCGATCGAGGCCAATTACCGCAATCTATTCGAAAAATCCAACGACGCCATCATGGTGCTGGACGCGGAAAAATTCCTCGAGTGCAATGCCGCGACCTTGAAGATGTTCCGTTGCCAGCGGCCCGACCAGTTCATCGGACATCATCCAGGACAGATGTCGCCGCCGACCCAGGCGGATGGCCGCGATTCGATCGACGCGGCGAATGACCGCATTGCCGTGGCCCTGAAGGAAGGCAAGGATTTGTTCCCCTGGATCCATCGCCGCATTGACGGCACGGATTTTCCGGCCGAAGTGCTGCTCACGCCCATCGAGTATAAGGGCCAGAAAGTCCTGCAGGCCACCGTCCGCGATATCACCGAGCGGCAGCTGGCCGCGGCCACCTTGGCCGAAAGCGAGTCCAGATACCGTTCGCTCATCGATAATTCCCCGGATTGCATCAAGCTGCTGGATCTGGACGGCCGCGTCGTCCAGGCCAATGACGGGGCGATGTTGGAACACGGTTTCAAGACAAAGGAAGAGATGATCGGCTGGGATTGTTTGAGCACCTTCGATGCGGCCTACCAGCCGATCATCAAGAAAGCCCTGGCCGACGCGCGCCTCGGCCGGATCACCCAATTCGACGTCAAGCACACCGATCACCCCGTCCCCGGAGCTTCGAAGCGTAGCTGGAGCAACATGATCCTGGTGCCCGTCAAGGACCGGGACGGCCGGGTCGTGAATATCATGGCTACGTCCCGCGACATCAGTCAGAACAGGGAATTGGCCGAGCGGGAACGTTCGCTCGAGATCCTTAAGAACAAGTTCATCCAGGTCGTCTCGCATCAGCTGCGGACGCCGCTCAGTTCCGTCCGCTGGGGTCTGGAGGAGCTCCTGGCCAAGAAGATCGGCGCCATCAGCATCGCCCAAGAAGAGATGGTCCGGCTGGCCTATGAAGCCAACAACGAGGTCATTACCCGGATCGGCGATCTGCTTCTGGCCATGGACATCGAAGAGGGCCACGTCCGGCTGGAAAAGGAAGCGGTCACGGTCGAGGAGATGGTGCGGTCGGTTTGCGCCAGCCTCAAGCCGCGTTTCGCGACCGCCCATATCCAGAATATCCTGGTCATCCCGACGGAGCAGCGGACCGAGATCCAGGCCGATGCCGCGCGCATACGCGACGTCTTTTGCCGTCTGATGGACAATGCCGTCTCTTATTGCGGGTCGGGCGGAACGGTCACCTGCCGGGTGACCAGGGACGACGGGGCGGTGCGGGTCGACGTGGCCGATACCGGCATCGGCATACCGCGGAGCGAGTTGAACCATCTTTTCCAGCGTTTCCATCGCGCCAGTAACGCCTCGGCTGCCAAGCCGGATTCCTCGGGTTTGGGATTGTATATCGCCAAGAACATCATTGAGGCGCACGGCGGCCGGATCGGCCTGGAGAGCGAAGAGGGAATAGGCAGCGCTTTCTGGTTCGAATTGCCGCTGGCGGAAGCGGGGGGGGGTAAGAATGTTGTCTGAACGCGGTGACTTGCAGTGGCGTGACCGCCTCTGACCGGGCTGTTCGTCGATCAAGTCGGACCGCGGCCGTTAGCCGCGGTCTTTTTGCGCGCCATCAGGCGCCGGAGCCCGGCCTCAAAGGGCCGGCGATCAGTCCTTGTTTTGTTGCCGTCCGGGCCGAGTCGGGTTAGAATGGACGGGTATGAAGAATCCCTACCTGCTGACCGCGTTCATCGTCGGGCCGATCCTGATCGGCGCCGTGGTCTATGATCAGCGGGACAACATATTCCCCAAGAACCCCGGACCGCTCATCCAGCCGGTGAACGCCGTGCTTGACGATAGCTGGGACCTGGAAAAATTGGGCGGCGGCGTAGCCGCGCCCAAGGCGGAACCGCCGCTCGTGGACCGGCCGCAGCGTCCGGCGCCGCCGCCGGATCGGCCGCCGCCTTCCGAAAAGCCGCCGCTGCCGTCCGGACCGGTGCTTTATTACGGCAAGACCTGCCCGCACTGCGAGAAGGTCCTGAGATACGTGCAGGACGGCCAGATCGCGGCAAAGACCGGACTCATAGAAAAAGAGGTTTACCAGAATGCCGACAATTCCAAGGAGGCGCTGCGGGCGGCCACGAGCTGCGGCGTCTCCCAGGCCCAGATGGCCGTGCCTTTCCTGTTCGCCGACGGCCGGTGCCTGTTCGGGGAAACGGACGTCATGGCCCGTTTGAAATCACTGGCCGGGCTTTAGCGGAGCGCGGCTGAAAGAAGCGCTGGGCGTTTTTCGCGGCGGCGCGGGGGCGGAAGTGTAAAGTTTAATGTTTAGAGTTTAAAGTTCAGGAAACCCGGCCTTTCGGCCGGGTTTTCATCAACTTTATCACTTTAAAATTCCAAACTTCAAACTTCTCATCACCGCACGAACGGCCCGGTGAACTCGACGCGGCCGTCCGGATGCAGCGTGGTCTTGCCGCCGATGGGAATGAGGATGGGGTTCTTGGTCACGCCGTGGCCGAAGTTCTTGATGTGCAGGATGGGCAGGGGATCGTTGTTCTCGACGCGGTCCTCCAGGACCTCGCTCAAGAGGTACTGGATGTAGTGCGGCACCGATTCGGAGGTCAGTTCGTGGCCGGCGTTCTCGGCCGGCTGGGGCTGGCCGAAGATCTTCTCGAACTTCTTTTCGGCGCTGGCGTAATCCCGATCGTCCATGCGGCCGATGACAATGCCCCGCAGCTGCCGGAACAGCCGGCGCTGGTCCAGGGCGATGACGATGCGGTGGAAATCCTCGGCGTCGAGGTCGACGTCCTCCATGAACAGGATGAACGGCTTCCATGAGGCGTTGCCGTAGCGGCAGACGTCGAGCATGTCGCGGAAGGTTTCGAGGTTGCCGCCGATGGCGATGCCCTCGACCGGTTTCGCCGGCGGCGGCGTCAGCCAGCGGCAGCCCGGCTCGGCGAAAGAGAAGCCCTGGGTACGGCCCTCGATGACGTCGAAGAACAGCTGGTTGTTGTCGTGGCTGAAAATGCCGCCGGCATTGGCGTAATGGAACGTCAGCAGGTCGATCTCGAAATAGAGGTGGTTGATGAGGAAGGTCGTGTCGCTGAAGCCGTTGACGATCGGCGCCCGCTTCTTGATGGTCCGCAGATCGTCTTCGGACAGGTGGCGGACGATGTCGCCGCAGCCGGTGCCGCCGTAGATCGGCAGCAGCCAGTCGGCGTCCTTGGAGGCCGCCAGGAATCGCTTCAGCCGCTCGCGTTCGGATCCGGCCAGATAGCGGGGGTCGAGTTCGCGCCTCTCGACGTCGAAGACCTTGGTCGCCGGATAGGCTTTGGTCAGGCGCCTGACCGCCGTCTCGAACGCCGAAAGATCGCCGCGGCCGACAGGCGAGGAGGTATGGACCAGGTTGATGCGGCTTTGCGGGTTGAGTTTTTTCGGCAACAGCATATCAGGCGTAAATATCGCCTATTAAAGCCATAATTGGACACTGGAATGATAGATGAAAATCCGGTCACGGTCAACCGTGGCACCGGTGCCGGCCGCCGCCGGCGGCCCCGTTGCCAAGCGCACCGCTTCGGTGTATTTTTGCGAAATGGCGGCTGCCTCAAACTTATTCCGTCCATCTCAGCGAATATGTCCATTAGTTTCCGCATCCTGAAAAGATCGAAACGCAGCCGGGCGCGTCTCGGCCTGCTTCAGACCCCGCATGGCGAGGTTGAGACGCCGGCGCTCGTCGGCGTGGCCACTCAGGCCTCGGTCAAGACGCTGACCAGCGAGGCGGCGCTCCAGACCGGTTCGCCGCTCCTCATCTGCAACACCCTGCATCTGCACCTGAAGCCGGGCGAAGCCGCGGTCAAGGCCGGCGGCGGCCTGCACAAGTTCATGAATTGGCCGCGGCCGATCATGACCGACTCCGGCGGCTACCAGGTCTTCAGCCTGGGTTTCGGGATGGACCACGGGATGGGCAAGATCCTCAAGACCAAGACCGGGGCCCGGGTCAGCCGGTATCAGCAGCCGAAACTCCTGAAGATCGGCGAAGACGGCGTGACCTTCACGTCTTATCTGGACGGCCGGCAGATCTTCATGGGGCCGAAGGAATCGATCCGCATCCAGGAGAAACTGGGCGCGGACATCATTTTCGCTTTCGACGAATGCACTTCGCCGGTGGCCGACCATGAGTACACGGCCTTCTCCATGGAACGGACCCATCGCTGGGCCCAGGTCTGCCTCAGGACCAAGCGGACCGGACAGGCGCTTTACGGCGTGGTCCAGGGCGGCAAGTTCGAGGACCTGCGCCGCCGGAGCGCCCGGTTCATCGGCGGCCTGCCTTTCGACGGGTTCGGCATCGGCGGCGAGTTCGGCGACGACAAGAAGCTGATGGCCAGGATGATCGGCTGGGTGGTCGACGAGCTGCCCGAGGCCAGACCGCGGCATCTCCTGGGCATCGGCCATCCCGAGGACATCCTGCCCATCGTCCAGGCCGGCGCCGACACCTTCGATTGCACCGTGCCGACGCATTACGCCCGACACGGCACCGCCTTCACCTCGACCGGCCGGCTGGACCTCAACCAGAGCCGTTTCCTCAAGGACCAGGGACCGCTCGACCGGAAGTGCGGCTGCTTCGTCTGCGGCAGCTACCGGCGCAGCTATCTCTGCCACCTTTTCCGCGCCAAGGAAGCGACGGTCATGTCCCTCTTGACCTTCCACAACCTGCATTATTTCAACGAACTGGTGCGCCGCGTCCGCTTGGAGATCAAGCGCGGCCGGATCTGACCCGAGACCCATGGCCGGCCTTGAGACAATTCTGGCGCACTACGACTACGCTTATCCTCCCGAGCTGATCGCCCAGGCTCCGGCTTCGCCGCGCGACAGCGCCCGGCTCCTGACCTATGATCGACTTACCGGCCGGACCTGTTTCGGCCGTTTTTCCGAACTTCCGGAGCGGCTGCCGCCGGGCGCCGTACTGGTCTTCAACGAGACCAGGGTCTGGCCGGCGCGCTTGGTCTTGAAGAAAGAGACCGGCGGCAAAGCGGTCGTGCTTTACGTTTCGAGCGAGAGGGGACTGCTCAAGGTCATGTGCGACCGCCGGGTGGAGGTCGGCTCCAGGCTCGGTCTGGGTCCCAGGCTGTCTTTCCGCGTCAGCCGGCACGAGGGCCGGTACTATTTCCTCAAACCGTCCTTTCCGGCGGCGCGGATCGGAGCGGTGCTCGAACGCCATGGCCTGACGCCGCTGCCGCCATACATCAAGGATTCGCCGCTGTCGGAAAGCGAAAAGAAGAAACGCTATCAGACGGTGTTCGCCCGCCGACCCGGTTCGGTCGCCGCGCCGACCGCTTCGCTGCATTTCACGGAACGCCTCCTGCGCCGCCTGCGGAGCAGTGGTTGCGCCGTCCGTTTCGTCACGCTGCACGTCAATCTCGGGACCTTCGCGCCGCTCACGGAGGAGAACCTGCGTCGCGGCCGGCTGCATGAGGAACGCTACGAGATCGACGCGCGGACCGCCGTCTTCCTGAACGCGGCCAAGCGGGCCGGCCGCCCGATCATCGCCGTCGGCACGACGGTGGCGCGGACGCTCGAGTCCGCCGCGGACCGGCGCGGCCGCCTGCGTCGCCTGGCCGGAACGACGGATATCTTCATCCGCGAGGGCAGTCGCTTCCGCTTCATCGACGGCCTGATCACCAACTTCCACGTGCCCCGCTCCAGCCTGATGATGCTGGTCGCGGCGCTGGTCGGGCGCGAGGAGCTTCTCGGCATCTACGAACAGGCGGTGGCCTATAAGTTCCGTCTCTTCTCTTTCGGCGACGGGATGTTGATAACCTGAGTCGGCCTGGACCGGCGCCGGTCGGAGGATACACAAAACAGGCCTTTTGATGTATCATTGTCAGGAGCGGCATTAGGCCGCTTTTAGCGCTCAATCGCGCCATTTATGCCCGAAGAGGCCGTCCCGAAACAACCGGAGCAGGTGACCCTGGCCCGTACGATGGGGCCGGGTTCGATCATTTTCATGGGCATCACCTGCCTGATCGGCGGCGGTATTTTCACGCTGCTGGGGCCGGCCTACGGACTGGTCGGCCCGGGTCTTTTCCTGGCGATGCTCCTGGGCGCCGGCGTGGCTTTTTTGAATCTCCAAATGTATCTGGCCTTGGGCACGACCTTCCCCGAAGCCGGGGGAGGCTATCTCTGGGTGCGCAAAGGCCTCGGTGATTTCCAGGGTTTCCTGGCCGGCTGGTTCAGCTGGTTCGCCCATGCCGCGGCCTGCGGCGTCTACGCACTGAGCCTGGCCTTTTACGCCCACGAACTGCTCAGAATGGTCGGCTTCGACCGTCTCGGCTGGGACTCGGCCCTGGTCGAGAAGGCCATCGCCGTCACGGTCATCATCTTCTTCGGCTACCTCAATTGGCGCGGATCCAAGATCACCGGCCACGCCGGCGTCTACTTCGGCGTCCTGCTGGTCGTCATCCTGGCCGGTTACATCCTGTCCGGAGTCCTGAAGATGGCCGCCGCGCCGTCGACTCCCGACAATTTTTCGCCGTTCCTGCCGCATGGGCTGTTCGGGGTCCTGGCCGCGGCCAGCTTCTTTTACATCGCTTTCGAGGGTTCGGAGATCCAGGTCCAGGCCGGCGAAGAGACCAAGAACCCGGAGCGCGACATGAAGCTCGGATTGCTGGTCTCCTGGGGCGTCGTCGCCGTCATCTATTTCCTGGTCAGCATCGTCACCGTCGGGGCCATGCCCGGCGGCAGCGGCGCCTGGATCGCTTTGAGCAAATTCGGCGAAGGCGCCATCGTCAGGTCCGCCGAGACTTTCATGCCCTGGGGCCGCTTCTTCATGACCCTGGCCGGTTTCCTGGCCAACCTGGCGGCGCTCAATGCCACCATCTTCTCTTCCAGCCACGTTTCCTTCGCCCTGGCCCGGGACAAGAACATCTGGGTCGGCCTGTCGCGCATACACAAGAAGAATTTCACCCCCGACCTGGCGGTCATAGTGTCAGTGGTCTTGATCATCGCCATGGTCGTCACCCTGCCGCTTTTCGACGTGGCCAGCGCCGCCAGCCTGCTCTTCGTCCTGCTCTTCCTGCAGCTGAACTTCGCCGGCATCAACATCCACTTCAAATTCCCCGACACCAAATGGAAGTACAAGGTGCCGCTGTTCCCGGCCGTGCCGATCGCGGCCATCGTCATCTACGTGCTCCTGGCCCTGACCATGCTGCACATCAACCCCGTGGCCTGGATGGTCACCATCGTCTGGCTGCTTTTGGGGCTCATCAATTATTTCGCCTACGCCACGGCCAAAGGGCGCGAACAGTTCGAGAGCGAGATCGTCTATGAGGAGGCCGTGCATATCGGGCCGAAGATCGGCCGGCGCATCCTGCTGCCGATCAGCCCCAAATTGCCGCCGGAAGAACTGAAGAAACTGACCAAGATCTCCATGGCCCTGGCCAGCCGCGGCGGCGGCGAGATCATCTTCCTCAAGATCCATGAGGTGCCCCAGCCGCTGATGCTGCTTGATGCCGCGGTCACGGCCCGCGACCGCCAGGTCTTCGAGAACATCAAGGGCTGGGTCGAGGAGTTCAACGAGAAGATGCCCGGCGTGGCCAAGGACGTCAACCTGCATAACCTGATCATGATCGGCCGCGACGTCACCGAGATCATCCTGGAGGTGACCAAGGTCGAGGATTGCGACCTCCTGGTGCTGAACTGGGAGGGCTATACCCAGACCAAAGGCGTCGTCTTCGGCGGCAAGATCGACCGCATCCTGCGCGAAGCCAAGTGCGACCTCTTGGTCATCAAGGATCCCAAACCGGTCAAGTCGCTTTTGGTCGCGGCCAATCCCAAAGCCAAGAATCCCAACCTGCCGCTGGTCGGCGAACTGGTCCTGGCGCTGAAGGACTACTATCAGCCGCAGACCGAACTGTTCTGCGTCCTGGGTGAAGAGGTGCCGGTCTATCTCAAGACCGACCCGCGCCAGCTCCTGGACAAGCTCGGGCTGGCCAAGAAGGATTTCAACGCGATCAAGTTCGTCAGCGACAAGTCCATCGCCAAGGCGATCATCGAAGAGGCCGACAAGATCGACGCCGACCTGGTCATCGTCGGCGCGGCCAAACCCAAGTTCCTCAAGGACATCCGTTTCGGCAGCATCCCCGAATCCCTGGCCAAGCACCTGGACCGGTCGCTGTTCATCGTCAAGGCCTATCAGGGGATCACCGACGCTTTTTGGACCCGCGTCCGCCGTTTCATCGTCAGGACGCGCGCCCGGCGTTCCCTGCCGTCGCCGCCGGTCGAACCGTGGCACCAGGCGCCGCCCGAGCCGCCGCATGCCCCGTAGGCGCCTTGGCTGAAAACAAGCTGATTTCGTGTTATAATGATTATGCACCTGAATGTGCATAATTTATTTAGCTTGAATCAAGTATGGCAGACAGAAAGATCGCCAAACTCGAGGTCAAACGCGACCTGTGCATCGGCGCCTCGCCTTGCGTCGTCGCCGCTTCGGCGGCCATGGAGCTGGACGGCGAAAATAAGGCCGTCTACAAGCTGAAGGGCGGTACCAAGAGCTCCGGTCCGGTCGATCGCGTCCAGATCGAGGATGCCGCCGTCACCGACGACGAGCTGTTGACCGCGGCACAGTCCTGCCCGGTCAAGGCCATTTTCCTTTTCGACGAACAGGGCAAGCAGATCTACCCCGAAGAATAAGCTATGGGGGCGACCAGATACTTGATCATCGGCGGCGGCATCACGGGCACGACCGCCGCTGACACCATACGCCAGAACGATCCCGCCGGAGAGATCACCGTCGTCTCCGGCGAGCCTTATCGTTTGTATTCGCGGATCATGATCTCCAAGACCCACTATTTCCTGGGTAAAGTGCCGCCGGATCAGATCTGGCTGAAGAAAGAGACCTGGTATCCGGAAAAGAACATCAAACTGTTGGTCGACAAACACGCCAAGAAACTTGATCCGCAGGCCAAGACCGTCACGCTCGACGACGGCTCGGTCCTGCCTTACGACAAATTGCTGCTGGCCCTGGGCATCTGCGCCCGCAAATGGAGCGTGCCCGGCTCCGACAAGCGGGGCGTTTTTTACACCCGGACCCTCGACGATTTCCGCGCCTACCAGCCGGCTTCGACCAAGGCCAAACAGGCCGTGATCATCGGCGGCGGCGCCATCGGTTTCGAGATGTGCGAACTGATGCGCCTGGCGGGCCTCGAGACGACGCTGATCATCCGCGAGCCGCACTACTGGGATCCGGTCCTGGACCAGACCTCCGGCCGGCTCATCGAGGCCGCCCTGGAGCGCGGCGGCGTCAAGATCGTCCGCGGCCAGTACGTCACGGCGGCTTACGGCGGCGACGGCATTGAAGGCGTGGTCCTGGAGAACGGCGCCAAGATACCCTGCCAGATGGCCTGCATCGGCATCGGCGGCTTCTGTCCGCATGACTGGACCAAGGATTCCGGACTCAGGGTCAACCGCGGCATCGTCGCCAACGAATTTTTGGAGACCAACCTGCCGGACGTCTGGACGGCCGGCGACGCCGCCGAATACCGCGACCCGATCTACGAGGAGACCATCCAGTTCGGCAGCTGGAGCAACGCCCAGAACCAGGGCAAGCGCGTCGGAGCGAACATGGCCGGCAAGCGCGAGCCCTATAATCTCGTCACTTTCTACGCCGTCAGCGGCCTGGGCATCAGCATCGCCTTCATCGGCGACATCAATCCGCCCGCCCCGGACAGCGGCAAGACCATCGTCACCCGCGGTTCGCTGGAACTCAACGCCTACGCCCGCTACATTTTGAAGGGCAAGCGCGTCGTCGGCGCCACGCTCATCAACCGCACCATCGACGTCGGACCGCTCACCAAACTCATCGACAAGAAGATCGACGTTTCCGGCCGGCTCCAGGAGCTGGCCGATCCCAAGGTCGATCTCAAGACCCTAATACCGGCATAACCCGTCACCTATGGCCAAGGCCAAAAGCGAGGAACCGGCGGCGTCGCCCAAGATCCGCATCGGCTGGTTCTCTTATTCCTGCTGCGAGGACAGCACCATCGTGCTGACCGAGATCATGAACGACCACTGGCAGTTCTTCAAGAAGACGTTCGAATTCGTCCACGCCCGCGTCCTCCAGTCCCGCAACCGCTGGGAACCCATGGACGTCGCCTTCATCGAGGGCGCCGTCGCCGACGAACATCAGGCCGAGGAGGTCCGCAAGATCCGCGGCCTGGCCAAAGTGGTCGTGGCCATCGGTTCCTGCGCCTGCACCGGCATGCCTTCGGCCTCGCGCAACAATTTCAGCGAGAAGCAGAAGCAGGAGATCCAGTTCCTGATCGAGAAGTTCAAGGCTTCGCCCAAGGTGCGCAAGCTGGCCGAGGTCATCAAAGTCGACGCCGAAGTGCCGGGCTGTCCGATGGACCCGAAGAATTTCCTTGCCGCCGTCACCAAACTGGTCGCCCAACTCCAGGGCGCCAAATAACGATCAATTTATGCATAATCTGGACATTTCCCTGGAACACATCACCAAGGTCGAAGGCGCTGCCAACGTCGAGGTCAAGGTGCGGGACGGCAAGGTGGAGTCGGCCCAGTTCGAGATCAAGGAACAGAAGCGGTTCTATACCAAGGCCATCGAGGGCAAGCCGCTCATGGCCGTGCCTCAGCTGCTGTCGCGCATCTGCGGCACCTGCTCCAACGCCCACATCCTGGCCAGCATCGAGGCCTGCGAACACGCCGCCGGCATCGTGCCGTCGGAGCAGACGATGGTCCTGCGGACCCTGACCATGGACGGCCTGAACGTCCGCGACCACGCCCTGCACCTGTACCTGTTCGTCGTGCCGGACATGGTGGGCAAGGACAATTTCCTGGAGCTCGACGAGAACGATCCGGCCCAGCACCAGATGCTGCACGACGCCTTCGACATCAAGGCCGCCGGCAATTTTCTGGCCGAACTGGTCGCCGGCCGCTCCATCCATGCCCTTTACCCGACGCTCGGCGGCTTCCTCAAGTTCCCGGACAAAGCCGGCTGCGAGCTGGCGGTGAAGAAGCTCGAGGCCGTGCGGCCGGCGGTGCTGCGGACGGTCAAGCTTTTCGCCGAGGCGCCTTTCCATCTCGACCGGAAGACCGCTTTCATGGCGCTGGTGCCGAAGGATAAGTTCGGCTTCATCGACGGCGAGATCCATGACAGTTTCGGGCATGTCGTGCCGGAATCCGGGTTCCGCGACCACCTGGAGCACGTCGTGCTCTGGAACTCGACCGCTTCGGCCTACGCCCATCCGAACAAGCAGGCCTACATGGTCGGCTCCCTGGCCCGCGTCAACCTGGCCAAGGACCTGCTGCATCCCAAGACCAAGGAATCGCTGAAAGAGACGCTGAAGCTGTTCCCCTCGACGGACATCTTCCACAACAACCTGGCCCAGGCCATCGAGATCCTGCACTGTCTGGACGAGGCCGTGGAGATCCTGTCGACGCGCGAGTTCAAGCCGGAGCCGCTGGTCAAGGCGGCGCCGCGGGCCGGCGTCGGCATCGGCGTGGTCGAGGCGCCCCGCGGCACGCTCTACCACAAGGTGGAGACCGACGCCAAGGGCAACGTGGTCAAGGGCGAAGTCATCGTGCCGACCAATCAGAACCAGCTCAACATGCAGGAGGACATCGCCAAGGTCGTCCAGGACAACCTGGACAAGATGACCAAGGAGGAGATCGTCCACGAGATCGAGAAGCTGGTCCGGGCCTACGATCCCTGCATGTCCTGCGCCGCACATTTCCTGAAAGTGAATTGGGCCTAGTCGAAAAGAAGATCAAAACGGCGACCGCGAGGTCGCCGTTTGGTATTCTTCGAAGCGAGCGCAGCGAGTCGAGAAGGAACGGCTCGGGGCAGGCCTTCGCCGGTACGCGAGCCGCTCCGGCGGCGTCCCGCTAACCTGCGGTGACAGTTCATTCATCGCCGACGGAAGCCTGACCCCGAGAAGCGGCGGCGCGTTATCGACGATCGCTCTAATCAGACTTACTTCTTCATTTCATCGAAAGCGTAGGAAAGAAGTTGCAGCATCTGGTCGTAGGAGCAGCGGCGGTCGAGAGTATAGAAATATAACACGTTGTCGACGACCTCAATGTTCAGATCGTAGGGCAGCTCTTCGACGTGGACCATGAAGTTGGGCGTCAGCAGTTCGAGGGCGCTGACGTTGTCCTCGGGGTGGGCGCAGACGAGGTATTTCTTGTTGAAGTCCGGCGACTCCAGCGAGTGTTCCGTGAGCCCGCCCGGGCAGCGTTCGAACCAGCCGCGCTTGCTGACGAGAATATCGTGATAGGAGATCGGCAGGATGGCCTGGGCCACGACGTAGTTAACTTTCGGCTTGTTTTTCAGATCGGGCCGGTAGGAATAGAATTCGACGATCTTGTCCCGGTAATAGCCGATGACGTGGTTATTGATGTCCGACTTCCCGAAATTGGTGGCCCGGAAGATCGCGCCCCGGTCGGGCATCATCAGCCAGCCGAAATCCGGATCATAATAGAAGCCGTTACTCTTGGCGAATTCGGCTATCGACCATTCGATGAACCGCGCGTCAGCCGTTGTCTGTTCGATCAGGTCCAGTTTCCAGGCGCCGCCTTCGCGGCGGAAGGTCCAGTATTCCCGAAAGGATCTGCTGTCGGTCATCAGGACCTTGTCGGCCGCGATGTCTTTCAGGGTGTCTCTGGCTACTGCGCTGATCAGCGCTTTGACCTGGTCGCCGGACCCGCTCGCGGCGTCAGCGAAAGACAGGATATCGACCCGGAAGATGCCGACTTCTTCCATGAGATTACGCCGTTTTTGGTTATAGAGGACGTTGATTTCCAGCACGGCGCGCCGATAATAGTCGTCGGTCAGCAGGCCCCTCATCGCTTCGGCGTCCAGGTCGCTCCAGGCTCTCTGGAATCCCAGGAAGACCTCCTGGATGCGCCGTTCGATCGCCGCCGGGTCCCAGGCCGGGTCTGCGGCGGCCTTTTCTTTCATGGCGAGACGCATGGCGGCCGCTTTTTCGGCCAGTATTTTGGACTGTTTCTTGGCGAGGAGGGCTCCGACCACGAAAAAGACCGCGAACAGGGAAATGAACGCCACGAAGACAGTCGCCCCAAGCGGTGTCATTTCCGAACTGCCGGAGGAGGAAGAGTCGGATCGGCTGCGGCTGCTTGACGATGACGACGAGTGGCTGGAGCCGCCGCCGCTGTCGCTGGACGAGCCGCCGCCGCCGGCGCGGGCCAGGCGAAGTTCAGCCAGTACGGCTGATGTCGAGATAAGGTCATTGCGGTCTGGCATATTGTTTCAGGCCTTGGGCCTTAACGAGTTTTCGATGAAATCCGCCGCCGTGGCCTCTTCAAAATGCGGCGGCAGGCCGATGATCCGGACCGATTTCAACCGGCCGATCTTCTGCAGCAGCCGCAGGTTGGCGAAGGCGTCGAAGTCGTGCATCGTGAGACGCGGTGCGGCGGCGAAATCGTTAAGGGTGGGGAACAGCCGCGGTCCGGCGATGCCGACCACGGTGTCGATGATGGTCAGCTCTTCGGGCACGTCCCATTCCTCGTTCGGGTCTTTCACCAGGAACTCCGTGGCCGGCAGGCGGCGGCGCAGCTCCGGCAACAGCCGCAGCGGCAGCGAGTCCATCTTCAGGTCCGGGTTGCCGAAAACGAACACGGTCATATCGTCTGATTGGCCAGCGCCAGGTGGCGCAGAGTGTATTTGCGCAGCTCCGCGGCCTGGGCCGGCGTGATCACTTCGCAGGGCACGCCCCAGTGGATAGAGACGAGTTGGCCAGCTTCGAGCTGCTCGATGTCCGATAAGGCCTCCAGGGAACGGGTGATGGCGCGTTTGGACGGGCTGCCTAGCGACAGTTTGCCGTCGATGAGCAGGAGCGGTTCGGTCTCGACGGTGATCTTGGGGCCGTCCACGGTCAGCACTTTGCCCCAGCTGATGCGGCATTCGTCCATACTTTCGAGCGTCTGGGCTATGGGGATGTGGCCGGTGCGCTTCCAGATGTCCAGGACGTGGAAGGAGTGGTGCGGCACGGCGCCCTGGGCAATCTTGCTTTCGACCAGCTCAAAGGAGCGGGCGTCGATCTTTTTCTTCATCTCCAGGCTCTCGATGAGGTGCCGGTGCAGCCCCCGCTTGCCGACGTTCTCCAGCAGGTCGTTGCCGATCCAGTAGGCTTCGACCACCCGCTCGTCGAGAGCGTCGCGGATGCCGTTGGCCCGGGCGATCAGTTGGAGATAGGGGAACATCGTGGCGAAACCGCGCAACAACGCGGTCAGCCCCGGATCGGTCTCGCCCTCTTTGATGTACGCCAAGATCTCCTGATTGGCGTCAGGACCGCAGTAATGGAGCCGGTTTGGTCCGAAGGCGTAGCGGCTGCAGCGCAGGATGCCGTCCATAATTCATTGGTCGCAGCCGAGGTCCGGATGGCGGCTAGGCCGCCGTCGCGGCGGCCGGGGAGCGTCGCCGGCTGAAGTAAATGACCAGGAATGCTCCGAAGGCGAAGAGATAGGTGCCGGCCCACTGCTGCGCCGGGAACGAGTGCGAGACGAAAACGGCCGACAGGATATTGGTCACGAGCGTGGCCGGCACGATCAGAGTGGCGACGTAGCTGGCCGGAGCGCGCTTGAGCGCGGCGTACCAGGTGACCACGTAGGCCAGCAGCAGCGCGGCCGAGAGCAGGGTCCAGCCCCAGTGGGCGGCGTTCATGGAAGTGACGGCGCCGAAACCGCCGCGCCAGGCGGCGATCGGCAACAGGACCAGCGAACCGATGACCATCCGGGCGGCGACCACGGTCGTGCTGGAAACGTCCCTGAGGGCCGTCTTGGCGATGATGTTCTCCGCGGCCCAGAGCAGGGTGGCGGCGAGCACCAGCAGTTCGCCGGCGTTATATTTGAAACCGGTGAAACCTCCGACCAGCAGGTTGGCGCCGAAGATGGCGGCGATCCCCAGCCATTGCCCGGGCGACATTTTTTCCTTAAGCAGCGGCGCGGCCAGCAGGATGACCCAGACGAACAGCGTCTTATGGATGAGCGAGGCGTTGACCGCGCTGGTCATGGTCAGACCGGTGAAGAACAAGGCGAAGGGGATGGAGCCGCCGATGACGCCCACGGCCAGGAGTTTCAGCCATTGGCCGCGGCGGAGCGAACGGATCTCCGGCAGTTTTTTAAGCGCCAGCAGGAGCCCGACGAGGGCTAGGGCGACCACGGCGTTCTTCAGCGTGGTGAAGACGACCGCGTCCTTGACCGCGGTGACGGCGATCTTGTTGATAAAATTGGACAGGCCGGAGATGACCGCCGCGGTCAGGGCCAGGAGCGTGGCCGTCGCGGCCAGATGTTTCGCGCCGTCGGATCGGATCATACTGGTAATTAAGGGTAAATTATCCCGTTCATTGTACTACATTGTTGAACATTGGCCAAAGAAATGGCATAATTTTCGGGTTAATAGGTAACCCCACCCAAGCAGTATGAAGACAGATAAATATATCAAGATCGCGGTGATCCTGACCTTAGCTGGGACGCTTTTTTCCGGCTACTTGAGCGGCATCAAGTTATTCAGCGGCACCTGTGCTTTTAATGAGTCCTGTCCGATATTCCTCGGCTATCCGGCCTGTTATTACGGTTTCACCATGTTCAGCACCATGTTTGTGGCCACGCTCATCGCCCTGGTCCGGAAGGCCGGCGGCCATTGGCCGCTCAATCTCAATCTGGCGGTTTCCGCGCTGGGCATGGTCTTTTCCGGATCGTTCGCCGTCTCCGAGATCGCCGCCTGGTTCAAGCCCGGCCAGTTCCGCCTGTACGGCCTCGGATTCTCGACCTGCGTCTACGGATTCCTTTTCTATATCGTCATTTTCGTCTTTACGCTGATCGCTCTGAAACGGGAGGCCCCGGCCGGGACGCCGCCGGCAGCGGTCCCGCCATCCGTCGCGCCCAAGGCCTGACGACGATCGCGGACTCTCCGGCAGCGCCCGGAGAGTTTTTTGTTCAAGAGCGCCCAGACGCCGTTTATGATACAATGATAATGAGAATCAGCCGTGAACCTATGGACACGCCCATCGCCCCCAAACTGACCGACAACGCCCTGCGCATCCTTGAGGCCAGGTACCTGCTGCGCGACCACGACGGCAAGGTCATCGAGACGCCGGTGGAGATGTTCCGCCGCGTGGCCCGGACCATCGCCGCGGTGGAGAAGCGCCACGGCGCCGGCCGATCCGAGGTCCGGCGCTGGGAAGAGCTGTTCTACGCTATGATGGTCCACGGCGAGTTCCTGCCGAACACGCCGACGCTGATGAACGCCGGCGGTCCGCTGGGCCAGCTCTCCGCCTGTTTCGTCATCCCCATCGAGGATTCCGTCGGCGCCATTTTCGACGCGCTCAAGGCCGCGGCCGAGATCCACAAGAGCGGCGGCGGCACCGGTTTCGACTTTTCCACGCTGCGGCCGCGCGGCGACATGGTCCGCTCCACCGGCGGCATCGCCTCGGGCCCGGTCAGCTTCATGCACATTTTCGACGCCGTGACCGACGTCATCCGCCAGGGCGGCAAACGCCGCGGTGCCAACATGGGCGTGCTGCGGGTCGATCATCCGGACATCGTCGAGTTCATCGAGGCCAAGATGCGCGAGGAATGCCTGCGCAACTTCAACGTCTCCGTCGCCCTGACCGACGTCTTCATGAGGGCGGCGCGCGACAATAAGACCTACCAGCTGGTCAATCCGAGGAGCGGCAAGCCGGCCGGCACCAGGAGCGCCCGCGAGGTCTTCGACAAGATCGTCTATTCGGCCTGGCGCAGCGGCGATCCCGGCATCCTGTTCATCGACGAGATCAACCGCAAGAACCCCACCCGGCACATCGGCCCGATCGCCTCGACCAATCCCTGCGGCGAAGTGCCGCTGCATCCCTGGGAATCGTGCAATTTGGGCTCGATCAACCTCTCCAAGGTGGTCAGCGGGGAGTCGCCGGCCGGCCGGATCGACTGGCCCAAGCTTCGCGGCCTGGTCCATGACGCCGTCCGCTTCCTCGACGACATCATCGACGCCAACAAGTATCCGCTGGAGCAATGCGCGGCCGCGGCCCATGCCAATCGCCGCATCGGCCTGGGGGTCATGGGTTTCGCCGAGATGCTCATCGCCCTGGGCGTTCCCTACGATTCCGAGGCCGCGCTCAAGCTGGCCGCCAAGGTCATGGGTTTCATCGAGCGCGAGGGGCATCTGGCGTCGGCCGAACTGGGCAGGGCGCGCGGCGATTTCCCCAATTTCCGGGGTTCGTTGTGGCAGAAGCGGGGATCCCGGCACATGCGCAACTCCACGGTCACGACCATCGCGCCGACCGGGACCATCTCCGTCCTGGCCGGATGCTCCTCGGGCATCGAGCCGTTGTTCGCCATCTCCTACGTCCGCAACGTGCTCGAGGGCGCGCACCTGATCGAGACCTCGCCGCTGTTCCGGGAGGCGGCGGTGCGGCGCGGCATCTGGAACGACAAGCTGGCCGTCGAGATCGCCGGGACCGGTTCGGTCCAGGGCGTCGCCGGCCTGACCGCGGAGGAGAAGCGGCTGTTCCGCACGGCCCATGAGATCGACGTCGATCATCACGTGCGGATGCAGGCCGTCTTCCAGCGCCACACGGACAACGCCGTGTCCAAGACCATCAACCTGCCGGAGCAGGCGACGCAGGACGACGTGCGCCGGGCCTATCTCGACGCCTGGGAGAAGAAATGCAAGGGCATCACCGTCTATCGTTACGGCAGCAAGGCCCAGCAGGTACTGACCATCGGTCCGAACCAGTTTCACAAGCGCGACATGGTCAGCGTCGACACCGAGTTCGCCGGCGGCTGCGCGGCCGGGGTGTGCGCTTATACGCCAACTTAAGCCGGTCTCCAGCGGTAATAAAAAACCGCCCTTAACGGACGGCTTTTTGTCATTGGCCGTTATTCCTCCACGACGAAAGCGATCTTCAGGTTCGTGTGGAACTCGATGACCTTGCCGTTCTCCACTTTCGCCGACTGGCCGATGACATCGACGCCGGTGATGTTCTTGACCGTCTTCGAGGACCGTTTGACGGCCTGGACCACGGCGTCTTCGTAGCTTTTTTTGGAGACGCCGATGAGTTCGATGATCTTCACCACCATATCTTCTGAGCTTAAAAATAAGACCCTATCGCCATTTTACATCATTTGGGGTCGCTGGACGAGGGCTGGCCGGGCGGCGGGGGCTTTAAGACCGGGACAAAAAAGTGTATAATTAATTTATGAAGAAATTCGACATACTGCCGGAAAAGGGCGGCCTGACCATCCGCATCATCGCTTCCACCAAGGTCGGTTTCGTGACCGCGGCCTTTGAAGGCATGTTCGCCGTGGCCCAGCCGGAATTCACCGAACCGTCCGAGGAGAAGCGGGTCTTCGCCGACACCTCGGAGCGGCCTTTTTCCGTCCAGGCCGGCGATTTCAGGGAACTGACCGTCAAGCTGCTCAAGTCCGCCTGGTCGGCCGCCGCGGCCGGCAAGGAGGCCTTTACCGGCATCCGTTTCAAACTGATCACTGATACCAAGACCGAGGGGGATTTCATGGGCCTGCCGGTCACCGGATTCGGACGCAAGATCAAGGATGTCGTCTGTGACAGCCCGGTCATCCAAAAGAACCAGGTCGGCAATTGGGAGGCCCAGCTGAGTTTCCGGGCCTAGGTCGGGATGATCACCGCCGCGGTCCTGCACGGGGAGACGGCCCGCCGGCCGCGCCCCGTTTTTATTTTTGACGGCCATATGACCAAGACCAAAGTATTGCGGCGCGAGTTCTTCGACCGGCCGGCACCGACCGTGGCCAGGGACCTTTTGGGCAAATACCTAGTGCGGCGCCTGCCTGCCGGCAGGCAGGTCCGCGACGGCGGCAGGTTGGCATTGATGATCACCGAAGTCGAGGCCTACGAGGGATGGGAGGACAAGGCCTCGCACGCCAGCCGGGGCCGCACGGAGCGCAACGCCCCGATGTTCGGGCCGGCCGGCCGGTGGTATGTATATTTCGTCTACGGGATACACTGGATGCTCAACGTCGTCACCGGAGCCGCGGGTCATCCGGCGGCCGTCCTCATCCGCGGTCTGGACGGCATCAGCGGTCCGGCGCGGCTGACCAAGTCGCTGGGCATCGACCGCCGGCTGAACGGCCGGGCGGCGTTGCCGCGGGAGGGCCTGTGGATCGAGGACCGCGGCGTCGTTTTGCCGCCGCGCCGCGTCGGCCGCGGGCCGCGCGTCGGCGTGGCTTACGCCGGCGACTGGGCCAAGAAGCCGTACCGGTACTTCCTGAAGACGTGAAGTTTGAAGACGCGAAGACTTGAGGGTTTATTACTTCGCTTCTTTACATCTTTATCGCTTCATAACTTCGCTACTTTACTACTTCACTCCTTCACCATGCCCTTCACCGATCGGATCGACGCCGGTAAAAAATTGGCCGCGGCCCTGGGCCAGTATCGCGGCCGCCGCGACGCCGTCATCATCGCTTTGCCGCGCGGCGGCGTGGTTCTCGGCCGCGTCGTCGCCGACGCCCTGGACCTGCCGCTGGATCTGGTCGTGCCCCGCAAGATCGGCGCGGAGGGTAACAAGGAGTACGCCATCGGCGCCGTCACCGAAGAGGGCGGCGCCGTCTGGAACGAGTCCGAGCGCGCTCAGGCCCGGGACGGCTATTTGGCGAAGGAAGTGGCCAAACAGCAGGCGGAGGCCCGGCGCCGTCTGGAGCTTTATCGCGCCGGCCTGCCGCCGCGCCGGTTGAAGGGCCGGACGGTCATCATCGTGGATGACGGCGTGGCCACGGGCCATACGCTGCGCGCGGCCATCGAGACGGTGCGGACTTCGGGCGCCGCGCGGATCGTGGCGGCCGTGCCGGTCTGCCCGGAGGATTCGGCGGATCGTCTGCGGCGCGAGGTCGACGAGCTGGTCGTTCTGGAGACGCCGCGCGTTTTTTGGGCCATCGGCGCCTTCTACGACGAATTCGACCAGGTCGAGGACGATACGGTGATAGACTTAATGAGTCCTGAAAAAATATGAAGACCTATCTTCTGCCGGAACCGACCGCCATCGAATTGAAGCTGCTGGCGCTGATCTCCGGTTCCGCCGAGCTGTCGGCCGCCTGGAAGCGTTTCCCCTCCGGCGAGGATCATGTCCGCGTGTCCGGAGTGGAGGACCGGGTATGCGTCATCGGCCGCACGGCGCCGCCGGGGGACAATTTTTTCCGGACCGTGCTGCTCGTCGACACGCTGCGGCGTTCGGGGGCCAAGTCCATCACCGTCGTCCTGCCGTATTTCGCCTACGCCCGTCAGGACCGGCAGACCAGGGACGGCGACCCGGTCACGGCCGCCGCGATCACCCGGGTCCTGGCCGCGGCCGGAGCCGACCGGATCGTGACCGCCGACCTGCACAGCGTCCGCAACATCGAATCCAGCCCGATCGTCATCGACAGCGTCAGCGTCATACCGGACATGGCCGGAGAGTTGAAGGCGGAGCTGGCTGGCCGCGAATTCACCGTCGTCTCCGCCGATCATGGCGGCCAGGAACGCGCCGACCGTTTCGCCCGCGCCCTGGGCCGGTCCGAAGGCGCCGTCTGGATCGAGAAGGACCGCGACGAGCGCGGCCGGGTCACGGCCAAACGCCTGGTCGGCCGGCTGGCCGGTGACACGGCGGTGATCGTCGACGATATTCTCGACACAGGCGGCACCGTCGGCGAGGCCGTGCGCCTGCTTCAGGAAAACGGCTGCCGCCGGTTCTACCTTTGCGTGGTCCACCCGGTCTTCTCCGGGAACGCTCTCCGGCTGGTGAAGAAGATCGGTTTTAAAAAGATCATCATCTCCGACGCCCTGCCGGCGCCGCGGCCGCTGCCGCGCTGGCGCCAGGTGGCAACGGTCGGCGCGGCCGACCGGCTGGCTGAGGCGGTCCGGTCGGAGTCAAGGGTTTGAAGAGGCGAAGTCGTGAAGTCATCATGAATTCATGGAGTTCGGGGTCTGACTATCCAGGCACCCCCACTTCGCGTCTTCGCAACTTCACGTCTTCGTTACTTCACTACTTCCCGTCTTCACCAGTTCGCGTCTTCAAAAAAACCCGGCGATGATCGCCGGGTTTTGCGTCGGTTCAGAGCCGCCAGCCGCAGTGGGCCTTGATCACCTCGCGGGCATAGTCGAAGAGCTTCAACTCGCGGGCGCCGGCCTCGTCGACCAGCCGGGTGTTGGGGAAAGCGCCGCCGGGATGGTAGCCCAGGCCGTCGTAGCCGCCGGGGATGATCGTCTCGTAATGGACGGTCATTATCTGTACATCCAGGGACGGCAGGATGGACTGGGTCACGGCGATCGGCCGGTTGTCGGCGATCCGGATGGTGATGCCGGTCTGGGCCCGGACCAGCCGCCGCAGCGATTCCTGCAGGGATTCGCCGAATTCGGCCGGACCGCCGGGCAGGAACCACTCCCCGCGCCGCGGCTCTTCCTGGCGGCAGACCAAAGCCACGCGGCCGATGCCGTCGAGCACGATCCCGGCCACGGCCAACTCGATACGCTGTCTGGTTTCGCTCATGCGTCCTCCTTTTGACGGGTCTCTGCAAAGAACGTCCCAGAATAGGTCCATTACCGGCTTATGTCAAGCGTTTCGGTTGACAATAGCCATTATTTTCGGTAAGTTCTACGGCTGAGTCGGCAGCTCGTTTTGCGACCGACAGTTCTTTACAACTGCGATTGGATCACCTGGAGGTTCCCATGATCGCCATCACGATGATCATCATGGCAGCCGGTTTTGATCAGATCTCCGGCCCCTGTTGCCGCCTGGAGGCCGATGTCTCCGCGCTCGGCGAACCGGCCGACGCGGCGGTCACCGACGGCGGCGTTTCCGCCGTCGCCGCGCTGGTCCCGACCCGGGCCGAGGAAGTCGAGAGTCTGGCCTGCGCCGACCCCTGGCTGACCCTGCCCGACGGCACGCGCCGCACCTGGCTCGGTTATGAATCCGACGCCGAGGGCGTCTGCCGCATCGATCCGGCGCTCGAGACGATCCCCCCGGCCGAGCCGGGATCGGTTGAGTACGTCATCACCAAGGAGGATATGGCCGCGGCCAAGTTGGCCAAGCAGAACGTGCTCGCCTACCTTTTCGGCGACGGCGCCAGGACGGTCTCGCGCTTCAACCGGCTGGATCCGAAGTTCGCCCATGCCGGCAAGAAGATCCGCGTGCCCGACCTGACCGACGGCCAGACCGAGTACACGCCCCTGCCGGCCGTCTATCAGCCCGCCCTGACGGAGCCGAAATACATCCTGATCGACCTGAAGCGGCAGTTCCTGGGCCTGTACGAATGCGGCCGCCTGACCGCGTCGTATCCGATCAGTTCCGGCACCGGCGTCCGGGGACCGAAGGGCGAGAACTATCGCACGCCTCCGGGCGACTACCGCGTGAAGGCCAAGAACAAGGACGCCAAGTCGTCCAAGTATCCTGAGCCTGACGGCGGCGCGCCGATGCCTTACGCCGTGAGCTTCAAGTATCCCGGCTACTGGATGCACGGCGGCGATCTCGTCGGTTATCCTGCCTCGCACGGCTGCATCCGGCAGCTTTATTCCGAGGCACCCAAGGTCTTCGCCTGGGCCAGGATCGGCACGTTCGTCCGGGTGGTAAGTTCATTGGATTGAGTCTTCGACCGTCCGCGATCAGCGGCCGGTCTTTTTTTGTTTCGCTTCACCTGGAATTAACAGGCGCGAAGTTATATAATTCGCTCGTCTTTATGAAATTAGTGCCCTTCCTCAAGATCGCCATCCGGGACATGAAGCGCGTGGCCGCCCTCATGCCCAGTTCGAAGTACGCCGTCCGGCGCATCTCCCGCCTGCTGCCCGAGCGTCTGGACAACGTCCTGGAATACGGGCCCGGCGACGGCGCCGTGACCAGGGCCATCCTGGGCAAGATGTCCCCGTCAGGACGTCTGCTGGCCATCGAGACCAACCATGATTTCGTCACCTGCCTGAACCAGATCGGCGACAAGCGGCTGCGCGTGATCCACGGCCAGGCGGGGCAGGCCGCCGATTTCGCCCGGCAGAACCAGCTTGAAGGTTTCGACGCGATCGTGTCCGGCATCCCGTTCAGCCTGCTGCCCCCGGCCCGGCGGCGCGAGATCGCGGCCATGACCCGCGACCTGCTCCGGCCCGGCGGCGTCTTCCTGGTCTACCAGACCTCGTCCATGATGGAGCGCTATCTGAAGGAGGATTTCCGGGTCAGGACGCAGATCGAGCCTCTGAACGTGCCGCCGTATTTCATCATGAGGGCGGTGCGCCGCGAGTGAGCCGGATATGCCCGATCATTCAGCCGGCGGCGCCGCCGGAACGCCATTCGCTCTCAGGGTCAGGCGCGTCGTCGCGTCCATCAGGGCCGGCCAGGTGATGACCTACAAGCAGGTGGCGGCCGCGGCCGGACGGCCGGGGGCCTGGCGGGCGGTCGGCAATATTCTGGGGCGCAACTACGACCCCGGAGTGCCCTGCCACCGGGTGATCCGTTCCGACGGCCGGACCGGCGGCTATAACCGGGGACGCCGCCGCAAGGCGCTGCTGCTTAGATCCGAGGCGCGGACCGCCAGATCAGGCCGGATCAGCGCCGCTTGACTCTTAGAGACCATGAAAAAGAACCTGATAATTCACGTGCAGGGCCGGGTCCAGGGCGTGTTTTTCCGTTTGGCCGCCAAGGAATTGGCGCTGTCGCTCGGTCTGGCCGGCGTGGCCCGGAACGAGCCTGACGGCGGCGTCAGCGTGGAGGTCGAGGGTGAAACCGGACCGCTGGAGCGATTCGTCGAATGGTGCCGGCACGGCCCGGAGCAGTCCACGGTCAAAAGCCTGGATATCCGGGACGGCGAGGTCCGCGGCCTCAGGGATTTCATCATCCGCTGATCAGGGGTTAATCACCGCCGAATTTTTATGTCATTTAAGCGGCGTGGTATCATAACGGCAGCGGCGGTCGCGGTCTTGATCCTGGCCGCGTCGATCGCCCTGCATTGGTTCGATCATCGGCCGGTTCAAAATAAGGATACGGCCATACCTAAAATCGGAGCTATGCGCATCCAAAGTCCGGAATTCGAGCTGAACGGCGCCATACCGTCCAGATTCACCTGCGATGGGGATAACATCAGTCCCGCCCTGTTCATTTCCGGCGTGCCCGAGGACGCGGTCAGCCTGGCGCTGGTCGTCGACGATCCGGACGCGCCTCTCGGCAACTGGGTCCACTGGCTGGTCTGGAACATCCCGCCGGGCACGAAGGATATTTCCGAGGGCGCGGTTTTGACCGGCGCCGTGGAAGGCGTGACCAGTTTCGGCAAGGGCGGCTACGGCGGCCCGTGTCCGCCGTCGGGAACGCACCGTTATTTCTTCAAGCTGTACGCCTTGGACCGGATGCTGCCGCTGGGTCCGGAGGCCGAGGCCGGCGAGCTGGAAGCGGCCATGAACGGGCACGTGATCGACAAGGCGGGCCTCGTGGGCGTTTACAGCCGCGCCAGATAGCCGGAGCCCAGCATGAAAAGGAGATTATTCGTCGCCATCGCGCTTCCGGAAGAGACGAAGGAGGCGTATCTGCGCCAGGCGCGCCGTCTGGCGCCGGCCTGGCTGTTCGCCCGCTGGACCAGGCCGGAAAATCTGCATTTGACCGCCTGTTTCCTGGGAGATGTCGAGGATGGCGCTCTCCCCGGTCTCGCGGCAGCTCTCGGCGCCGCGGCCGCGGCGGCCCGGCCGTTCGTCCTGACGCCGGACCGCCTCGAACTGGCGCCTCCCGGCCGGCGGCCGCCGACCATGATCTGGGGGGCGTTCGCGGAGAGCGTCGAGTACGCGCGGCTGGCCGGGGAGATCCGCCGGGCGGCCGGACCTTCCGCCCCGGGGATGCCGTCCGAAAAACCGTCCCGGCCGCACGTGACCCTGGCCCGATTCGCGTCCGGCTCCAGGCCGGAGGGAAGCGGCCGGCCGGAGCAGCCGGCGGATCGGCCGCGGCCGTTCGTTGCCGGCGGCTTCAGCCTGATCGAGTCGCGGCTGGCCTCTTCCGGACCGACTTACGTAGAATTAAAGGGTTTTAATTTCACCGCTTCGTCTTAACCCCCGCCTATGGATGCCATACTAAATAACGACTGGCTGCTTTTAGCCTCGGTCCTCTGGGTCCTGCCTTGGAAAGGCCTGTCCATGTGGCGGGCCGCCCGCAAAGGTTCCAAGATCTGGTTCATCGTCCTGCTCGCGGTCAACACTTTCGGCCTGCTGGAGATCATTTATTTCTTTTTCGGCGAGAAGCTGACCGACAAGTACCGGCGGTGGCGGGCCGTCGCGGCCGGGAAGGCCGCCGACGCCGCTAAAAAGTAAGGAGCGGCCGGGAAGGCCGCCGACGCCGCCGACGCGCCAGCATTATGGCAGATATTCACGCCCAAAAGATCGAGACCGTTTTGAAGACGTTCCAGACCGATCCGGAACACGGTTTGAGTTCGGTCGAAGCCTCCGGGCGCCTGGCGAAATATGGCCGCAATGAACTTCCGACGGAGAAAAAACGTTCGGCGCTGCGGCTGTTCTTCAGGCAATTTCACAGCGGCCTGACCTACATCCTGTTCGCCGCGGCCCTGCTGTCCCTGTACGTCGGGCAGGTCAAGGACGCGCTGGGCATCTTCATCGTCGTGCTAATCGACGTCATTTTCAGTTTCGTGCAGGAACGGCGCGCCGAGGATGCCATCGCCAAACTCAAAGATCTGGTCGTCCAAGAATCCTCGGTCGTCCGCGACGGCGACGTTCACAAGGTCGCCGCCGGGGATCTGGTCCCCGGGGACATCGTGATCTTGCGCGAAGGCGACCGCATCGCCGCCGACGCCCGCCTGGTGAGCTGCAAGGATCTGCGCACCAACGAGTCGTCCCTGACCGGCGAGTCGCTGCCGGTGGTCAAGGCTCCGGGAACCCTGGCCGAAGCGGCCCTGACGCCGGAGCGCGGCAACATGGTCTGGGCCGGCACGGCGGTCGTCGCCGGGAGCGGCCGGGCCGTCGTCGTCGAGACCGGCGTCCGGACGGCTTTCGGGCATATCGCCGTCTCGCTCGGAGCCATCCGCCGTCTGCGCGCACCCTTCGAGTCCCGGATCGACCGCCTGGGATGGGAGCTCGGCGTCCTGTCACTGGTGTTGGCGGGGGTGGTGCTGGCCCTGGGATGGTGGCGCGGCTTCGACCTGTCCCAGATGTTCTTCTTCACCATCGCCATGGCCGTGTCGGTCATTCCGGAAGGGCTGCCTTCGGTGCTGGCCGTGGTCCTGGCCATCGGCGTCCAGCGCATGGCCAAGAGAAAGGCCATCGTCCGTCACGTGCCGTCGGTGGAGACGCTGGGCATCGCCGACGTCATCTGCACGGACAAGACCGGCACCCTGACCGAGAATAAGATGACTGCGCGGGAGATCGTGCTGGCCGAGCACGACATCAGCGTCAGCGGCGAGGGCTGGGAACCCAAGGGTGATTTCCGCGCCGGCGGCCGGCATCTGCTGCCGCTCGAGATACCGGAGGCCTCGCTGCTGCTCAAGGCCGCGGCGGTCTGCAACGGCGCCAGCCTGGAGCGGCGCGACGGGCGGGCCGACATCGTCGGCGATCCCACCGAGGGCGCGCTGGCCGTGCTGGCGGCCAAGGCCGGGCTGGACAAGCATCGCCTGGAAGGCGAATTCCGGGAGATCGACGAGATGCCTTTCAACTCCGAAAGGCGCTATCGGGCCGCGCTCGAAGCGCAGACCGGACTGGATGGCCGGACGTCAGGCGTTGTCTTCGTCATCGGCGCCTATGAAGCCCTGGCCGCGGCCAGCGACAAGGTCATGGTCAAAGGCCGGACGGTCAGGCTGGACGCGGCGCTTCAGGATCGCTTCCGGGCCGCCAACGAGCGTCTGGGGAGCCGGGCCATGCGCATTCTGGCCGTGGCCGCCAAGACCGTTCCCGTCGGCAAGAGTTCCATCGGCGAAGCGGACATCACGGACCTGACGCTCTTGGGCCTCGTGGGCATGATCGACCCGCCGCGGATCGGCGTGCCCGAGGCCGTTGCCCGCTGCCGGCAGGCCGGGATCCGGGTCATCATGATCACCGGCGACCACAAGGCCACGGCCGTGGCCATCGCCAAAGAGATCGGCCTCCTGGGCGGCGGTCGAGCGGCCGGCGTTCACACCGAAGCGGAGATCGCCGGCCTGCCCGAGGAGAAGTTCGTCGAATTGCTGCGGCACGCCGCGGTCTTCGCCCGCGTCACGCCCATCACCAAGCTGCGAATCGTCGGCGGCCTGCAGAAACTCGGCCATACCGTGGCCATGACCGGGGACGGGGTCAATGACGCGCCGGCGCTGAAACAGGCGGACATCGGCGTGTCCATGGGCATCACCGGCACCGACGTCTCCAAGGAGGTGGCGGACATGGTCCTGGCCGACGATAATTTCGTGACCATCGTCAACGCCGTGGAGGAGGGGAGGGTCGTCTTTCGCAACGTCAAGCAGACGACCGCCTATCTTTTCACGTCCAATATGGCCGAGGCCGTGACCATCATCGCGGCCATCGCCGCGGGACTGCCGCTGCCGCTCCTGCCGGCCCAGATACTCTGGATGAACCTGGTCACGGACGGCCTGCCGGACATCGCCTTGGCCACGGAACCGGCCGACGAACGGGTCCTGGCCGAACCGCCGCGACGCCGCGACGCCGGCTTCATCACCAGGAACACCTGGATCTTCACCGCTATAACTTCCCTCCTGATGTGCTGCGGCACGCTGGCCGTCTTCGCCTGGGAGCTGCGGCACGGCAGCATGGACCACGCCCGGACCACGGCCTTCACGACCATGGCCGTCTTTCAGCTCTGGAACATCCTGAATATGCGTTCGGCCGCGGTCTCCATCTTCAAGCTCGGCCTGCGCTCCAATCTTTTCGTCCTGGCGGCGGCGGTCCTGTCGCTGGGGCTGCAGTTGGCGGTTCTGTACGTCCCGCTGCTGAGTTCGACTTTCCGGACCGCGCCCATCAGCCTCGGCGATTGGGGGTTGATTCTGCTGGTCTCGAGTTCCATCCTGTGGGCCGGCGAGGCCTACAAGCTGCTCATCCGCCGGGGCGTTGTTCCGGCCTCCTGGATCTGACCGTCGGTCCGCGCTGGCGCGGCCGGACGCCGACCGGCCCTGCCGGCCGGACTTTATTATTGAATAATTTTATCCACAGCCGTTGGAGTTCAAGGATGGATAAGCGGCGCACACCGTCTTGACAATTTTTGACGGAATAGAGCGTGGATATTAAAATGCATGATACTGCTTCCGGCAGCGGCCAGGCTTGGCAGCCGCGGACGGGGCGGAAAGATAACAATAATCATTTATTTATTGCCCCGATATTTGCGGGGCCGAACACGCATATATGATCCACGAAGAAGTTCAAGTTCACGCGGAAGGTCACGCCAAAGACGGTCTGGTTTTATCGCCGAAGCTGAGTTTTGTGCTGGGTTTGGTCGGCGGCATCATGGTTCTGTGCACCGTCGGTTTTTTTGTCCTGCTCACTGTCGTCTTGAAAGGCGGTATCCCCAATAAAGTCGTCGATACCAATGTCTTGGCTGATAGCGGTACGCCGTCGCCTTCACCGTCGCCGTCGCCGTCGCCTTCGCCGGCCGCTCCGCCGGAGGAAAAGGTAGGCGAGGTCGACCCGGTCACCGCCGCCGATCACGTCCGCGGTCCGAAGAACGCTCCGGTCACCATGATCGAATGGTCCGATTACGAATGCCCCTTCTGCCAGCGTTTCCATGACACGATGAACCAGATCATGAGCGACAGCGAGCTCAAGGGCAAGGTCAAGTGGGTCTTCCGGCACTATCCGCTGTCCTTCCACGCCAACGCCAATCCCGGCGCTTTGGCCGCCGAATGCGCCGCTGAGCAGGGCAAGTTCTGGGAGTTCACCGATGAGGCCTATGCCAACCAGTCGGAGATCGGTCAGACGCTGTTCGACAAGATCGCCGGCGACCTTAAGCTGAACAAGAGCAAGTTCGACGACTGCATCAGCAGCAAGAAGTTCCAGTCGGTCATCGACGCCGACCGCGCCAGCGGCAACAAGGCCGGCGTCACCGGCACGCCGGGGACGGTCATCTTGGGCGTCAACGGCAGCAAGCAGCTGGTCCCGGGCGCGCTGCCGCTCGAGGCGGTCAAGCCGATGATCCTGAGCGCTCTCCAGGAGTAATTCCGCATACGGCGACCGGCCCCCTGAAACGGGGCCGGTTTTTGGATGTTAAAGGTCAAGGAATTCATTGGTCCTTGACTCCGGGGACCGTCCGCCGCTCGGCGGGTCCTGATAATTGAGTTGGTCCGGGTTGGCTTGGGCGGCCCGGCCCCCCAGCCGTTGACTTTTGGGCCGCGGGCGTGCTATCCTGCATCATCGTCTGAATCTATTTCAGGTCGGCCGCGGCGGCCCTAAGGCGGCCGCGTCGTCATGTATGAATAAGGAGATCCGCAACATCGCCATCATCGCCCACGTCGACCACGGTAAAACCACCCTGGTTGATGCGCTTTTGAAGCAGTCCCACTCCATCAAGAAGGGCGCCGACGGCGACCTGATCATGGATTCCAACGAACTGGAGCGCGAGCGCGGCATCACCATTTTTTCCAAGAACGCCTCCGTTGAGTACGGCAACGTCAAGATCAACATCGTCGACACACCCGGCCACGCCGATTTCGGCGGGGAAGTGGAGCGCATCATGCGCATGGTGGACGGCGCCATCCTGCTGGTCGACGCCAAGGAAGGCCCGATGCCGCAGACCAAGTTCGTCCTGCGCAACGCCATCAAGGCCGGCCACAAGATCATCGTGGTCATCAACAAGATCGACAAGCCGGAGGCCCGGGTCGAATGGGTGCTCAACAAGACCTTCGACCTGTTCGTCGAACTGGGCGCCTCAGACGAGCAGACCAATTTTTCGGTGCTTTACGCTTCGGGCGTGCAGGGCAAGGCCGGCCAGGAACCGGACCTGTCCAAGATGACCGACATCCGGCCGGTATTCGATACCATCCTGGAGGTCATCAAGCCGGCTCGGGCCGAACTGGACAAGCCGCCGCAGATGCTCACGGTCAATCTGGCCTATGACAACTTCAAGGGCAAGATCGCCGTCGGCCGCCTGTATTCCGGCACTCTTCGCAAGGGCATGGAGGTCATGCATATCGACCGCGAGGGCAGGATGAAGAAGGTCAAGCTGACCAACGTCATGACCTTCGAGGGCCTGCAGCGCATGGACCGCGAGGAGGTCTATGCCGGCGACATCGTGGCCGTGGCGGGCATCCCGGATGTCTCGATCGGCGAGACCATCTGCGATGTCGAACATCCCGAGGCCCTGCCGACCATCGCCATCGAAGAGCCGACGGTCAAGATGACCTTCGGCATCAACACCTCGCCGTTTTCCGGCCAGGAAGGCCAGTTCACGACGTCGCGGCAGATCAAGGAGCGGTTGGAGCGCGAGCTTGAGACCGACGTGGCCCTGCGCCGTTTTGAGACCGATTCCATGGACCGCTGGACCATCGCCGGCCGCGGCGAGCTGCATCTGGCCATCCTCATCGAGAAGATGCGCCGCGAAGGTTTCGAACTGGAGGTCTCCAAACCGCAGGTTATCTTCAAGGAAGTCGACGGCCGAAAACTCGAACCGATGGAGCAGGTCACCATCGAGGTTCCCGAGGAGTCCGTGGGCGTGGTCATCGAGAAGATGGGCCAGCGCCGCGGCGAGATGCAGGACATGCGCGTGGAGAATAAGACCGCCTACCTGGAATTCACGATCCCGACCCGCGGCCTCATCGGCTACCGGTCCCAGCTGCTTACCGACACCAAGGGTCTGGGCATCATGAATGCGCTGTTCCTGGGCTACGAGGATTACAAGGGAGATATTGACGCCAACGCCCACGGTTCGCTCATCGCTTTCGAGCCCGGCGTCACGGTCACCTATGGCCTGGTCGCCGCCCAGGAGCGCGGTCAGCTATTCGTCGGTCCGGGCGTGCAGGTATATGCCGGCATGGTCGTCGGCCAGAATGCCAAGAGCGGCGACATCGAGGTGAATGTCTGTAAGGAGAAGAAACTCTCCAATATGCGCTCCAAGGGCGACGGCGGCAGCGCCAAAGTGGACGTGCCGCGGATGATGGATCTGGAGGACGCGATCGAGTTCGTCGGCGACGACGAGCTGGTGGAAGTGACGCCGAAGAATGTCCGCATCCGCAAGATGGTCCTGAATCACATCGAGCGCAAACGTTTTGAGCGCAATATCAAGAACGAACAGGAGCCGGAAAAAAGCTGAACTGCCGCGAGGCAGTTTTTGCGTTTGGGGCGCGCGCCGCGGACGTCGGGCGCCGCCGTGCCGACAGCTGCCGCGGTCAGGGCCGCGGGCCGGACGCCGAAGCGGCTGGCGGTCTGCCGCCCCGGACGCGGCACTGGCCGGCCGGCCGTTTACGTGGTAAAATAACCGCATAACCGCCAACGATTATGCCCAAGAAAGGACCGCAAAGCATCACCTGCGAGCATCTGCTGAAGCTCCGGGATGACGAAATGGAACACCAGATCGTCGACATCCGCGACGAGGCGGATTTCGAGACCGGCCACATCGCCGGCTCGCTGCACGTGCCGCACCGCGAGCTCCAGACCAATATCGTCAATCTCGTCTCCGACCGTGAAAAGAAGGTCGTGGTCGTGGTCGGCGCGACCCAGGAAGCGGAGATCGATTCGATCCACGGGACGCTGGCCGGTCTGGGCTACAAGAACGTCGAGTTCCTGGCCGGCGGCTTCGACCGCTGGTGCGAGATCGCGCCGCTCGAGATCGAGCCCGACCTGAATGAATCGACCCCCGAAGAGCGCGGCTTCACCGGCGAGGAGCTCAGCCATATCGATCCCGAGGAAGGGGATAATGAGCCGCTTTTCTGATTGCCGCGAACCAATTGAAGAGCATCCTGCTGCCCGCGTTGAAATTTTTCCTGCTGATCGTCGCGCTGAGTTTCGGCGCCGTCGGCGGGTTTTTGCTTTTTGGCGTCTGGTTCCTGGCGCCGTTCATCGCCCTGCTCTCGCTCCTGACGGCGATCTTTCTCGTCACCACCGCCTACAGCGTGTTCTTCGGCGCCCCTTTCGTCCCGACCGACGCGCGCAACGTCGCCGAGATGATTCGCATGGCCGGACTTAAGCCGGGGGAGCTGCTGGCCGATCTCGGTTCCGGCGATGGCCGCATCCTCATCGCCGCCGCCCGGGCCGGCGCGCGGGCCGAAGGCTGGGAGATCAGCCCCTACCTCTGGCTGTGGTCGCTCGTCCAGGTACGCCGCGCCGGACTCCAGGACCGGATCCGGGTTCATCTCGGCTCCTATTGGGGCGCCCGTTTCGACCGGACCGACGTCATCACCCTGTTTCTGATCAACACGCAGATGAAGCGGATGGAAAAGAAGCTGCGCTCGGAACTGCCCGTCGGCGGCCGCGTGGTTTCCTACGCCTTTAAATTCCCCGGTTGGCCGGCGGCCGAGCGGGGAGGGCAGGGCGTCTATTTGTACCGTCAGGAGCCGGTCCCCAACGGCACAGCGAATTCTGTCAATGAGTCTTGACAAAATTGGTGAAATGTGCTATCTTTACTTCGAGTGCCAAAACGACCTGCGCCCCGACCGGGCGTTTTTTGTTGTTATTTAGCGCAAAAATCGGTCAGCCCCGGCCAGGCCGCGGTTGATGATCCGGGCTTTATTTGCTAGAATGATAATGCGATTATGGCTGAGAATGACCCGTCCGCCGGAACGCTCGAAGGCCTGAATTATCTGAACGAGCTGCCTCAGGCGAAATCCCATTCCCACGACACGAGACTGTTCCCTGAGGGTTTCCTCTGGGGGGCTTCGATGTCCTCGCATCAGTCCGAGGGCGGCAATACCGGCAATGACTGGTACGACTGGGAAAAGGTCCCCGGGCATATCCTGGACGGGACCGTTTCCGGTCTGGCTGACGATCACTACCGGCGTTATGAGCAGGATTTCGATCTGACCGTTTCTTTGCATCAGAACGCCCACCGGCTGTCCATCGAATGGGCGCGCATCGAGCCGCAGGAAGGGCGCTTGGACTTCAACGAAGTGATGCATTATCGTCAGGTGCTGCAAGCGCTCCGGAGCCGCGGCTTGAAGACCATGGTGACCGTCTGGCATTTCACGCTGCCCAAATGGTTCGCCACCAAGGGCGGCTGGGAAGCGCCGGACGCGGTCCGGCTGTTCAGCCGTTACGCCGAGCTCTTGGCGCGGGAACTGGGCGATCTGGCCGATTTCTGGATCACCATCAACGAGCCGACGGTCTATCTCGGTCAGGCCTACCAGATCGGCGTCTGGCCGCCGGGTCAGCGCAACGCCTGGAAGATGCTGGGCGTCTACCGCACCCTGACCCGGGCCCACCGGGCGGCCTACCGCGTCCTGCACCGGACGCTGGACGGCCGGCATGGGACGGCGCTGGTCGGCATCGCTCAGAACGTCATCACCTTCGAGCCGTATCGCAAGGAGTCGCTGACCGATTCGCTGTTCGTCTGGTTCGCCGACCGGCTGTTCAACCGCCAGTTCTACATCTGGACCGGCGGCTGCCACGATTTCATCGGCATCAACTATTACTTCCATTACCGGGTCAAATACCTGCCGACCAAGGTGTCGCAGTTCTTCTACGAGGTCCATACCGAGAACCGCAGCGTCAGCGACCTGGGCTGGGAGATCAATCCCCAGGGCATCTTCGAGGCCATCATGGGCATGAACCGCTACAAGAAGCCGATCTACATCACTGAACACGGCGTGGCCAACGGCGACGACAGCAAGCGTCCCCGCCTCATCGTCGCTGCCCTGCTCGAGGTCTATCACGCCATCCGCGCCGGCGCCGACGTGCGCGGTTATTTCCACTGGTCGCTCCTGGACAATTTCGAATGGGAAAAGGGCTTCGCCGGACGTTTCGGCCTGGTCGCCGTCGATTATCTTACGCAGAAGAGGACGCCGCGGCGCAGCGCCTACGTCTACGACGAGATCTGCCGCGAGAACGGCATCCCGCACCATCTGTTGAAGTTCACCGGGCACGGGATCCGGTGGTAGCCGCCCGGCATCACATAAAAACCCCGACCAGGTCGGGGTTTTGAAGTTGCGCGCGGGAACGGTCAAGGGATCGTTTCCAGCTGCTTTTTGTACCGTTCGGCGGTCTCCCGGATGCGTTGGAGCACCATCTCTTTCGTCCACATGGTCGGCGCGTGGGCGCCGGCGCTGTCGATCCAGGCCCATTGCCGGCCGCTGCGGCGGACGGTGTGCGGCAGGCCCAGGCGGAGCATTTCCAGCCGCAGGGCTTCGGCGTCGTCGCTGCCGTCATGAGCCAGCTCCACGACCGGGTTCCATTTCGTCCAGAGGCAGGGTTGGGCGCCTTCGTGGTCGGCCGTGAGTCCGAGCTCGCGGGCCAGCCGTTCGGCGTTCTCGTAGGAGGCGTTGCGGATCTCCAGCAGCTGCTCGCCGCCGCCGTTGTGGTTGGCGGTGAAAGCGATGGTCTCGGTTTCCGGGTGGTAGGCGAGCCAATAGTGCGACTTTTTGAGGTAGCGCCTCAGGTTCGCGGCGCTGATCGCCAGGTTGCCGACGATGATCTTGTCCAGCGAATTGCCCATTCGTTTCTCCTTTGGGCGTAAAATGAACGGTCGAGTGCGGCCACTTTAGCCGCCGATCGGGCCGCTGTCAATACGCGGCCGGAAGAAATAAAAAAAGCCTCCTAGCGGAACAAGGAGGCGACGACGGGAAGATTCAGCAGGAAGAGGTGGAGCAGGGCCAGCAGGAAGTAGACGCCGGCCATGGCGCAAAGGCCCCACCAGGCCAGCCGCATTTTGCGGGCATAAACGGCCAGGAAGGCCGCTCCGCCGGTGATCACGGTGAACTTCAGGAAGAAAAAGTACCAGGGGCCGACTGACAGGGCGTATTGCATGAGCGGGTTCCATTCGTCGGCTCCGCGGCGGATGACTTCGATCGTCGCCGCGACATCGAAGACGTTGGCGGCGACCAGAAAAAGAAAGACCAGAACGATGGAGCGCGGACGCGGCGGCGTCCGCGGCTGCCTCGCCGTCTGCCTGTCGGCAGGCGGGGACGAGCGGACGTTGTCGTGGCGCATGGCTTCTCCTTATTGGTAAAGATCCAGTTAAGCCGTAACAAGCCGACCGCCTGATGTCAAATTAAATCCGCGGGGCGGCAGCCGCTTTTTCGTGGTATAATTAATCCATATGAAATTGACCTTCTTAGGGGCGGCGCAAGAGGTGACTGGCTCTTGCATCCTTATCGAAACGGCCCGGACCCGGGTCATGGTCGATTGCGGCCTGGTCCAGGGAGCCTCGATCGCCCACGAGCGCAATCTGGAAAAGTTCGCCGTCGATCCCAAGACCATCGACGCCGTCATCCTGACCCACGCCCACATCGATCATATCGGCCGGTTCCCCAAGCTGGTCAAGGAAGGCTTCGCCGGCCGGACCTTCGTCACCCATCCGACGCGCCTGCTGGCCAAATACATGTGGATGGACGCCGAGCACGTGATGAAGGACGAGATGCGCCGTTTCGGACGCGAGCCCATCTACAACAAGGACGACCTGTGGCGTGCCTACGACCTGCTGCACGGCGTCGAATACGGCACTAAGATCACGGTCTCCGAGGACGTTTCTTTCCATTTCCGCGACGCCGGGCATATCTTCGGGTCGGCTTTCATCGAGATGGATATCGAAGGCAAGCGCCTGGTCTGCTCCGGCGACATCGGCAACGACAACGTCCCCATCCTCCGCCAGACCGAACCGATGGACCCGGCGGACATCGTTATCATGGAATCGACCTATGGCGACCGGGTGCATGAGGATCCGGAGACCAGGACCAGGATGCTGAAACAGGCGATGATCGACACCATCAAGCGCAAAGGCGTGCTGATGGTCCCGGCTTTTTCTCTTGAGCGCACCCAGGAGCTGCTTTACGAACTGAACGAGATGGTCGAGGGCAACCAGGTGCCGCGGGTGCCGATCTTCCTGGACAGCCCGCTGGCCATCAAGGTCCTGCCGATCTACCACCAGTTCCCGGAATACTACAATCGTGAGGCGCGGGAGTTGGCCAAGCGCGACGATTTCTTCGATTTTCCCGGCCTGAAGATCACCAAGAAGCCGGCCGAGTCGCGGGCTATCGCCGAAGTGCCGTCGCCCAAGGTCATCATCGCCGGCAGCGGCATGATGCATGGCGGCCGCATCATGCACCACCTGGTCGATTATCTGAACGACGCGAACAATACTTTGCTGGTGGTCGGCTTCCAGGCCGCCGGAACCATCGGCCGCGAAGTGCTTGAGGGCGCCAACCGCGTGCATATCGACCATGAGGAGATCCTGGTCAAGGCCCAGGTCGAGGCCATCGGCGGCTATTCGGCCCACGGCGACCAGCTCAAGCTGTTGCGCTGGCTCGTGAGCGGCAAGACCAAGCCGGGCAAGGTCTTCCTGGACCACGGCGAGATCGGGCCGATGGAGGTCCTGGCCCGCCACATCCGCGAAGGCAAGGGCATCGAGACCGTCCTGCCGCGGCTGGGGGAGACATACGATGCATAAAATACATACCCTGAGCCGAGTCGAAGGGTATTTCATAAATTTTTGAGAACAAAAGATGAGCAGCAGCATCGATCCAATGGAATTGCCGCCGAATACCGCGGAGTCTGAAGCGTCCGCGGAGGCGGTGGAGGCCGGCCGCGAGGACGCCGAGCCGGGCGAACAGGAGGCCGCGGAAATGCCGGTCGAAAAAGTGGCGCGTCTGGAGAAGCTGACGGTCCAAGGCGAGCGCAGTATTCGCGACGCCGCGGCTGACCTGGAGGCGGCCAGCGCCAAGCTTGAGGTTAAAACCGGCGAAGATGATGCTCCCGGTCTGGCCGCGGACAAGGCCGCCGTGGCCGGTTTCGAGCGGCGGCTGGCCGAGGCCCGCGCCGAAGCGGACGAGTCGGCCCGCGCCGAGCGTATCGCCGCGCTCAAAGAGCATTTGACCGGCTATCTGGAATTGAAGTCAGCTGAAGACGCCGAGAGTTTGCGTTTCGAGACGGCCGACCGGTTGACCGGCGATTACGCCGACCAGTTCCGTGCCCTAAACGACCCGCGTCTCAACGATGCCATGATCGTCACGGTGCCGGATCGGCTTTGGGTCAAGGGGGCGCAGCCGTCGGAGTCGGCCGCCGACAAGAACCTGATCCTGGTCCGCGAGGGCTACCTGAACGACCCGGGCAAGGAGAAGCAGGACGAGGTCGCCTGGATGACGCACGAGCTGGGCCATCTCCAGCGCGGCAAGGACGTCGGTGACCGTTACGCCGCCGAGTCGGAGGAGAAGGCCTTCGTCGATCTCGAGGTCGGAACTTATCCCAACAACAAGGTGGAGGAGCACGCTTTCGGCCGGCAGTTCGAATATCTCAAGTCGAAGGGCGTGCCGCGCGCCCGCGTCGCCGAAATGCTGAAGGACGAATATGGCCCCGAGGATTTCAAGTTCCTGGACCGGCTGCTGGACAAGGTTTACGGCAAGTGACGGGCCGGCCGCGGCCGGCGCTGGGTTTGATCGGTCCCACCGTTTCTGACAGCGCCAGGATCAGTTCAGCTCTCGGGCGCGACAAGTAATTGCCGCGCTTTTTTCGTTCCGACCGCGAGCCAGTATTGACGAGGCTGCGGCCAATTGATATCATTCAGTTTCCAATCGAATCACGGCTTGCCCCCTGCACCCCCTACGCGGCGCGGAAAGGGGGATTTTGCGCGTAATACCCGAAATCACATGGACTTCAAACTGGCGACAAAACTCAAACCGGCCGGCGACCAGCCTCAGGCGATCGTCAAATTAGCCGATGGCATCCGGTCCGGCAGCCGGCACCAGACGCTTTTGGGCGTGACCGGTTCGGGCAAGACCTTCACCATGGCCAACGTCATCCGCGACATCGGCAAGCCGACCCTGGTCATCGCCCACAACAAGACGCTGGCCGCCCAGCTCTGCAACGAGTTCCGCGAGTTCTTTCCCAAGAACGCCGTGGAATATTTCGTTTCCTATTACGACTACTATCAGCCGGAAGCCTACCTGCCGACGTCGGACACCTACATCGAGAAGGAGGCTATGATCAATCAGGAGATCGACCGGCTGCGGCACGCCGCCACCCAGGCCCTGCTCACGCGGCGGGACGTGATCATCGTCGCCTCCGTCTCCTGTATCTACGGCCTGGGCGCGCCCGAGGCTTACGAGAAGATGCACCTCCATCTTCAGGTCGGCCAGCCGCTCAGCCGCGGCGAGCTGCTACGGCACCTGGTGCAGACCCAGTTCGAGCGGACCACGGCCGAGCTCAAACGCGGCGCCTTTCGGTCGCGCGGCGACATCATTGAGATCATGCCCGCCGGCGAGGAGATCATCGTCCGCGTCGAGCTGGCGCGGCAGAGGATCGCCGCCATCATCTTCATCGATCCGGTCACGCGGCAGGTCCGGCGCAAGAGTTCCGAGGCCTGGATCTTCCCGGCCAAGCATTTCATCACGCCCGGTCCGGAGCGGGAACGGGCGGCGCTGGCCATCCGCGCCGAACTCAAGGAACGGCTCGATCAGTTCGTCCGCGAGGGTAAGCTGCTCGAGGCCGAGCGTCTGGAGCGCCGCACCAATTTCGACCTGGTCATGCTCGAGGAGGTCGGCTACTGCCACGGCATCGAGAACTATTCCCGCCACCTGTCGGGGCGAGCCGCCGGCGAGCCGCCGGATACCCTGCTCGACTATTTCCCCGACGATTTCCTGACGTTCATTGACGAGTCGCACGTGACCGTGCCTCAGGTCCAGGGGATGTTCAACGGCGACCTCGCCCGCAAGAAGAACCTGATCGATTACGGGTTCCGCCTGCCTTCGGCCAGCGACAACCGGCCGCTGCGGTTCGAGGAATTCGAGGACCGGGTGCCGCAGACCGTTTACGTTTCGGCCACGCCCGGTCCGTATGAATACCGCGTCTCGAGCCAGGTGGTCGAGCAGGTCATCCGGCCGACGGGTCTCGTCGACCCGAAGATCACCGTCCTGCCGGTCACGGAAAAGGACGGCCGTCCCGGCCAGATCGACGACCTGATCGCGCGGGCGGGCGAACGCGCCGCGGCCAAGGAGCGGGTCCTGGTCACCACGCTCACCAAGAAGATGGCCGAGGATCTGACCGCTTACCTCAAGGACAAGGGCGTGAAGGTGAATTATCTGCACAGCGACATCGCCACCATCGACCGCATCAAGGTTTTGAGCGATTTCCGCCGCGGCGGCTGCGACGTGCTGGTCGGCGTGAATTTGCTGCGCGAAGGACTGGACCTGCCGGAAGTGACGCTGGTGGCCATCCTCGACGCCGACAAGGAAGGCTTCCTGCGCAGCGAGACCTCGCTCATCCAGACCATCGGCCGCGCCGCCCGGAACGTCAAAGGCGAGGTCGTCCTGTACGCCGACGGCGTGACCGGCTCGATGCGTCGGGCCATCGACGAGACCAACCGCCGCCGGGAAAAGCAGCTGGCCCACAACGCCGAGCACGGCATCACGCCCCGGACCATTCAGAAGAAGATCAAGGACATCATGGAGGGGCTGGCCGAGACCGACGAGAAGCGGGCCAGGCAGATCCTGGCGCTCGAAGCGTCGCCGGAGGACCGTCCGGTCGACGAGGTCATCGCCGAAAAGGAGGCACAGATGGTCCGGGCGGCCAAAGATCTGGAATTCGAACTGGCGGCCGTGCTGCGCGACGAGGTGCGCGAGCTGAAGAAGCTGGCTGGAGCGAAAAAAGGAGCGAAGATCGCGGAGATCATGAAAAACAAAAAAACCTCCCGTTTTAAGGGGAGGGGGCAAGCGTCAGGCTGACGGCTTGTCGTAAAGCATCCACTCGATCTGCGTCTCGGTGTGGCCGCGGCGCAGGAGCTCATCATGGGCTGCGGCGTGCGACTTCAGGATATCCAGCAGCTCGGCCGTCGGCGGTCCGGCGTCGAAGCGGCGCTGAAGTTCCTTGAGAAGCTGGACGAGTTCGCCGTCCGTCATACTCCTAACAGAGATACGGTCCTTCATGGGTTCCCCTCCATTGCGCCGCCGCGTTCTCGCGCAGCGGGTGACAGGCCAGGGCGTATTCCAGGTCGATGGCGACGCTGGCGATGATGCGGTAGGCGCCGGGGGCGCTCAGTCGCGGATGATCCTCGACCGGATGCCGCTCGGCCGCCAGGTCGATCGATCTCACCTGGAACAGGTTCCGCTCGACCAGCATCCTCAGGCTGTCGCGGGAGATGCCGGTATTCTGGTGCTGTTCCGGCCCGCGGCGCTGCAGGCTGAAATTGATGTAGTTCTTGAGGTCGGTGAGGACCACGCTCAGGGTCTCGCCGTCGAGATGCTGGGGGCTGTCGATGATGGCCATCGCGGCTTCGAGGCCGTGACGGATGCGCGGCGTGAGCGCCAATGCTCGCGGCAGGGGGAATTCGGGGATGCTCATGCTGGGACTCCTTTCGATTGTCAATGAAACTGTCCGGTCGGCTTATTAAGGCCGACCCCGGACCTTAGACCAAATTAAGGAATAAATCAAGACCCGTAACATGCAAGAATCAATAATCATCCGCGGTGCCAGGGAACACAATCTCAAGAACATTTCTTTGACGTTGCCGCGGAATAAGATGATCGTTTTCACAGGACTGTCCGGCTCGGGCAAGTCCTCCTTGGCGTTCGACACCATTTTCGCCGAAGGCCAGCGGCGCTACGTCGAGTCGCTGTCGGCCTACGCCCGGCAGTTCCTGGGACAGCTGAATAAGCCGGATGTCGACGAGATCGAGGGGCTGTCGCCGGCCATCTGTATCGACCAGAAGGCGCATTCGGCCAACCCCCGTTCGACCGTGGCCACCATCACCGAGATCTACGACTACCTGCGCGTGCTGTATGCCCGCGTCGGCAAGCCGTTCTGTCCGGATTGCGACCAACCCATCCGCAAGATGACGGCCGAGGAGATGGTCGACCTGATCAGCTCCGAGGCGGCCGCGGCCTATGCCGCTGTCGAGAGCAAGCCAGCGGTCCGGAAGCGCGCCGAGCCGGAAGAGACCCTGCTTCTGGCCCCGCTGGTCCGCGGCCGGAAAGGGGAGTATCACCAGATGCTCTACGATTTCTATAACAGCGGTTTTGCCTGGGTGCGGGTCAACGGCCGCGTGCGCTCGCTGCGCACCCGGCTGGTACTGGACCGCAACATGCATCACACCATCGAGCTGGTCGTGGACAAGTTCACCCGGCACGACGTCACGGCCGGCGGCAAGGAGTTCCAGGCGCGGCTGGCCGAGGCGGTGGAGACGGCCCTGAAGCACGGATCGGGCCTCGTCGGCGCGGTCTACGCCGGCGGCGAGGAACGCCTGCTGTCGAGCCAGTTCAGCTGCCCGGACTGCGGCTTCTCTTTTCCCGAGATCGAGCCGCGGCTTTTTTCCTTCAACAGCCCTTACGGCGCCTGCACGGACTGCAACGGCTTGGGCGTCAAGGATTTCTTCTCGACCGACGTTTGCGAGACCTGTCAGGGCGGCCGCCTGCGCCGCGAAAGCCTGTTCGTCCGCATCGGCGGCCTGAACATCGTCGAACTGGCGGCACTGACCATCGGCAAGGCGAATGATCACGTCGCCGGCCTGAAGCTCGATCAGCGCGACGTCGAGGTCTCCGAGGTCGTCCTGCGCGAGATCCGGGCCCGGCTGAAGTTCCTGCTGGACGTCGGCCTGCATTACATCACTTTGAACCGCAAGGCCGGCACGCTTTCGGGCGGCGAAGCCCAGCGCATCCGGCTGGCCTCGCAGATCGGCTCGCGGCTGGTGGGCGCGCTGTACGTCCTGGACGAGCCGACCATCGGCCTGCACCAGCGCGACAACGAGAAGCTGCTGGCCACGCTGCGCAATCTGCGCGACATCGGCAATACCATCGTCGTCGTCGAACACGATGAGGATACCATTCTGGCCGCCGACTACCTGGTCGATTTCGGTCCCGGCGCCGGCAAGCACGGCGGCAACGTCGTCGCCGCCGGTCCGATACCGGAGATCTTCGAAGACAAGAATTCCCTGACCGTGAAGTACCTGAACCGCGAGCGGCGCATCCCGGTGCCGGCCGTCCGCCGCACCAAGAACCGGGAAAGCCTGAAGATCCACGGCGCCTCCGAGAACAACCTGCGCGGCATCGACGTCGAGGTGCCGCTGCGCCGCTTCGTCTGCGTTACCGGCGTCAGCGGTTCGGGCAAATCGACGCTGGTCAACGAGATCCTCTACAACGAACTGTCGAACAAGCTCAACGGCACGGCCTACCCGGTCGGCAAGCACCGTAAGATACTGGGCATCGAGTATCTCGATCGGGCGGCATTGGTCGACCAGTCGCCGATCGGCCGGACGCCGCGGTCCAATCCCGCGACCTATACCGGCGCCTTTACGCATATCCGCGAGCTGTTCGCCTCGGCCGAGGAAGCCCGGCTGCGCGGCTACCGCCCCGGCCGGTTCAGCTTCAACGTGCCCGGCGGCCGCTGCGAGAACTGCCAGGGCAACGGCACCATCGCCATCGAGATGCATTTCCTGCCCACGGTCTACGTCACCTGCGACGTCTGCCGCGGCCGGCGCTTCGACCGGGAGACGCTGGAAGTGAAGTTCCGCGGCAAGAACATCCATGACGTCCTGACCATGACCGTGGAGGAAGCCGCCGCCTTCTTCGCCGACATCCCGCCGATCTACGACAAGCTCGGCGTCCTCGACCGCGTCGGACTGGGCTATCTCGAGCTTGGCCAGTCGGCGACGACGCTCTCGGGCGGCGAGGCTCAGCGGGTCAAACTGGCCTATGAGCTGTCTAAGCGCGGCACTGGCCGCACGCTGTACCTGTTCGACGAGCCGACCACCGGCCTGCATTACGAGGACATCCGCCGGCTGCTCGAGGTGCTGCACGAGCTCGTGGAGAAGGGGAATTCGGTCGTGGTCATCGAGCATAATCTCGACGTCATCAAGACCGCTGACTACGTCATCGATCTCGGCCCGGAGGGCGGCGACGGCGGCGGCCGGGTCGTGGCCACCGGCACGCCGGAGGAAGTGGCCAAGTACGCCGACACTTTCACGGCCAAATACCTCAGGCGCGTGCTTTGAGCGGCGGCCGTCCGATCATGGTTCCGTCAACGCGTCCATAGGGAGTTGAGAAGTTGTAAAGACGCGAAGCAGCGAAGCCTGTAGGCCGCGCCGATCCGTCACTTCGCAACTTCACGTCTTCTCGTCTTTATCACTTTTCTACGGCGGCACTCGGAAATTTCGGACGTTGACAAAAAAACGGACACCAAGCGGTGTCCGTTATTGTCTATAGACCGTATTTTTTGCCGTCGACCCGGATCATGACAATCTCGGCCTTATGGGATCGGGCCTCCTCGTCGCTCATCGTTATCCGGTCGAACAGGCGGTTCACTTCCGTCTCGACGGCCAGGAACTCCGGAGGATCGGGTATGGGGACCGGATCCTGCCGGCAGGACCAGGCGGCCGAACTGCCGTCAGGCAACTCGATCTCGAGCACCGCCTCATTCGCCGGCGGCCGCGCTTCAGACCGCGGCAGCCTTTCCTCGGATTCGATGATGATCTCGTCGCCGAGCTCGGGCAGGTTCTGATCGAAATCCAGACAGCGTTCGCTCTGGATCTCCGAAGCCGGTTGCGGATCCCGCGTGGCGGTCAGGACCATTTCCCGGCCGTCGTCCGGGGCCAGTTCGATGGCCTTCGGTCCGCGGCGCGAACGCCGGTCGTAGATGATCTTGATCGCCTGCGCCGGAGCGGCCAGGGCGGCCTCGTCGCTTCGCGTGATCAGGTCGAACATCCTGTCGATGTCCGGTTCCTGATCGGCGGGCGGCGCCGCGGACTTGGCCGGACGTTCGAAACCGATGATGACGTCGGCCGGCAGTTCCGGCAGGTCCCGCGCGATTGCTCCGCCGTTGTCGGGCAGGAACTCGATGATGTGCGGATCCTTGCCGGGAACGGACGAGCGCGCCGTGGCCACCAGCCAGTCTTCGGCGGTGAAACTGTGGCGGACCGGAGTGTTCCGGCGCTCGGGTATCTTGCCGTCCTTGGCGGTCAGCAGGAACCTTTCCAGTTGTTTGTCGCTGGCGCCGATGTCGCTGAGCTGCAGGCCGGCTTTTTCGGCCAATGACCTGATGATCTTGACCAGGCCGGGTATCTGATTCAGAGAGATGGCGGATCCGGGCAGCGTGCAGGCCCGGCGGACCTCGATGAACAGGGTTCGCGCCCGGTTCTTGAGTTGGCGCCGAGCTTTGGCGCGGCGGCGGCGCGCGGTGATCAGGCCGGCGATGAGGATAGCAATCAAGGTTCCGGCAGCTGGTAGCAAGACCGGCGGGCCGATATTTAGGTTTAAAAGGAACATCTTCACCTCCCGCGAGAATTTGACGGACGTGATGGATCTTGGGGGAAAGTAACGGTCGAGCTTAGCTTATTTTAGGTAAAATGTCAAGATTGGCGCCCCCAGCCCCCGGCTCAGGGGCTGATCCGGACGGGGAACGCCCGGACTCTCAGCCGCCCGCCCGCGGCATATTGAAGATCGGGCCTTTTCATGAGATTATTCCCTCGAAGTTTTTCGGCTGCCGCCGATCCGGCGGCCATTACCGCGACCATGCCCATCCCAGCCTCGATCATCGTTAAAGGCGGCGAGTTGCCGGCGTCGCCCGGGGTTTACCTCATGAAGGACGCCTCCGGGGGCATTTTGTATATCGGCAAGGCGACCTCGCTGCGTTCCCGCGTCGCCAGCTATTTCGTGCGTCCGGCCGACGCGCGCATCGCCAAGATGGTCACCTTGATAGCCCGCATCGACCATCTACCTACGCCCACGGCCGTCGAAGCGCTGATCCTGGAAGCCAAACTGATCAAGAAATACCAGCCGCCCTACAACGTCATGGAAAAGGACGACAAGAGCTTCGTCCACCTGGCTTTCACCCGGGAGCCTTTTCCCCGGCCGACGCTGATCCGCGGCCACGAACTGGTCCGGCTGCCCAAGAGGGGATTCCTCCGGACTTTCGGGCCGTTTCATTCGGCGGCCACGGTCCAGGCGGCTTTGGACGTCCTGCGCCGCTCTTTTCCCTGGACGCTATGCCGTCCGCCGTCGCCGGCGCGTCCCTCCGGCCGCCCCTGCTTTTACCGCCACCTCGGGCTGTGCCCCGGCGTCTGCACCGGCGAGATCACCGCCGCCGCCTACCGCCGGATCATCGGCCAGTTGATGCGTTTTTTCGCCGGCGGCCGCCGGAGCGTCATCAAGGGTCTGGAGAAGGACATGCGGGCCGCCGCTCGGGCCCAGCGTTTCGAAGAGGCAGCGGCGATCCGGAACCGGCTGCGGGCGCTTGAGCACGTCCAGGACATCGCCGTGCTGAAGCGCGAGGACGCGGCGCTCGAGGAGTTCATCGACATTTTCGGCCGCGTCGAGGGTTATGACATCTCGAACCTGTCCGGACAGGACGCCGTGGGCGGCATGGCCGTTTTCGTCGACGGCCGGCCGCGGCGCAGCGAATACCGGCGCTTTCGGATCAGGACCGTCAGCGGCCCCGATGACACGGCCATGATGGCCGAGGTCCTGCGGCGCCGCTTCGCCCGGAGCGGCGGGGCAGCCGGTAAAAAAGGGTCGTGGCCGCCGCCCGATCTGTTGCTCATCGACGGCGGCGCGGGACAGGTCAACGCCGCCCGCGCCGTCATCGGAAGTTTCGGCCTGCATCTGCCGGTCATCGGTCTGGCCAAGGGTCCGGACCGCAAGCGGGACGAGCTGGTCTACGACCGCCGGGACCACGAACTCGGCCGCCTGGCGGCCGCCTTCAGGCCGCTGCTGCAGCGGGTGCGCGACGAGGCGCACCGCTGCGCCGTCGCCTATCATCGCCAGCGCCGCGCCCGGCGCTTCCTGCCATGAAACCGCCGTCCCAAAAACGCGTCGCCGCCTCCATTCTGATCGGCCTCGGCCTGTTCTGGATACTCGTCTGCAACGCGGCGAACGAATCGATCCATCAGCATTTCGCCTGGCTGGCCGAGTCGTTTTGGCGCGGCCGGCTGGACATCATCCCCGAAAGATTGTCTGCCGGGATCATCGACGCCGCGCTGACGGCCGGCCGTTTTTACTGGCCGCTCGGGCCGCTGCCGGCGATTCTGATGATGCCGCTGGTCCCGTTCCTCGGCGGCGACGCTCAGCCGATCGCGCAGATCATGTTTTCCGCGGCCATCGCCTGGCTGGCCTTTGTCCTGGCCAGAAGGACGGGCTTCAGCCGCGACGACGCCGTCTGGCTCGGTTTCCTGTTTTGTTTCGGGTCGGCGGCGATCGGCGCGGTCTCGATGAACGGTCCGTGGTACGTCGGCGAGACCGTCGCCATGCTCTGCCTGCTCCCGGCCCTGATCGAGCAGCGTTCCCGGAACCGTCCCGCGGTCATCGGCCTGTTCGCCGGCCTGGCGCTGATGTCCCGGGTGACCGCCGGCCTGGGCGCGATCTTCTTCGGCCTGGTCGAGCTGCTCCGGCCCGGGTCCTGGCGGAACAAGGCCGTCCGGATCGCCCGGCTGGCCGCTCCCGTCGCGGCTGCGGCCCTGCTGCTCGGCCTGTATAATTATCTCCGTTTCGGCGATCCCCGGACCACCGGCTACGACGTCAATTTATTGGCTCCCTGGTCCCCGGAAGCCGTCGACCGGGCGAAATTCGGGTTGTTCAGTGCCGCCTATTTCAGCCGGAACCTGTTCTATTATTTCCTGGCGCTGCCCGAGTCTTATCGCGGGTTGCCGCTGGTCTCGCCGTATGGCGTCAGTTTCTTCCTGCTGTCGCCGGCGTTCCTGCTGTCCGTCCGGGCCCGCCGCCGTTACCCGGAATTCGTTGCCGCCGCCGCGGCCAGCGCCCTCGTCCTGGCCGTCCTCCTGTTCTATTTCACCACCGGCTTTTGGCAGTTCGGCCCGCGTTACCTTCTGGATATCCTGCCGTACTGGTACCTGCTGCTGCTCCTGGGGATCGGCCCGCGGCCGCTCAGCCGGCGTTTCAAGGCGCTCATCGCCGCGAGCGCCGGGTTGAACGCTTTTCTTTTCATCGTCTTTACCGCGCATTACGTCCTTCACGCGTTCTGATCCGGTCCGTTCAGCGCCCCCCCCCGTCCCGTCCGGCGGACGCGCCGGCCTTGCCAGACACCGGGCGCGGGGGGATAATGATCCGGTTCCGTTTCCGCCGGCACCCGGTCCGCCGCGAGCGTCCTGAACCCATCGCCATGTATCTCACAGCCCATACCGCCGTCGGCGTCGCCGCGGCCGCCGCCATCACCACGAATCCGGTCGCCGCTTTCGGCATCGGCTGGTTTTCGCATTACCTGGTCGATTTCATCCCCCACGGTGACGAGCAGGCGGGGGAGTGGACCAGGCGGGGCAACGAGATCAGGCGCTATCTGGTGCTGGCGGGCGCCGACGGCCTGCTGGCGTCGGCGCTGTTCCTGGCTCAGGCCGCGTCTCACGGTTTTTCCTGGGTCTCGGCCATGGCTTTCATCGGTTCCACGGTGCCGGACGTCATGTGGGGCCTGGAGAAGCTTTTCAAGAGAATCATTTTCGGACCGCTGCAGCGTTTCCATTTAGCCGTACACAACCGGTTGCGCGTCAGGCTGCCGACCTGGCTGGGACTTCTGGTCCAGGCCGCCGTCGCCGGCTGGTTCTGGTCCAGGCTGATCGGCTGAAGCCGGCCGCGGCCTCAATGACGACCGATGATCCGCTCCAGTTGGAGCGGATCTTGCTTTTTCAACCCGGTATTTCACCGCTGTTGACCGCGTTGAAAAGTGGGTTGTTTTGGTGTATACTGAAAGCATAGTGGTTTAAAGTGGGGATAAGTGGGGAAAATTAGGCTGTTAGCAGCGGTGGATAAGTCCGGATAAGCGGCTGGAACAGCTGAACTGCTTTATCTCCGGCCCAGCTCCTAATCTTACCGTGATGTTCATCGGCGAATACCAGCACGCTGTCGACGATAAGGGCCGGCTGGCCATACCGGTGAAATTCCGGAAGAAGCTGGTCAGAGGGGCCGTGGTCACGCGCGGCCTGGATAACTGCCTGTTCGTCTACACCGCGGAAGAATGGAAGAAGCTGGCGCGGAGATTGTCGGAACTGCCGTTCAGCCAGGCCAACACGCGGGCTTTCGCCCGGCTGATGCTGGCCGGAGCCATGGACGTGGAGATCGACGGCCAGGGGAGAGTGGTCCTGCCGGAATACCTGCGCCAGTACGCCAAGATCGGCAAGGAGGTCGTCGTCGCCGGCCTGTACAGCCGGCTGGAGATCTGGGACAAGGCGACCTGGGAAACCTATAAAGTTCAGACCGAGAAGAATTCCAACGACATCGCCGAGAAGTTGGGCGAGCTGGGGGTCTGAGGTCACGGGGCCGGACTGCGACTATGGAAGCGGCGACAAGTGCGGAACGACGGATACACGTGCCAGTTCTTTTGAAAGAGACGATCGAGGGTCTGTCCCTGCGGCCTGGCGCCAAGGTCATCGACGGAACGGTCGGCGCCGGCGGGCATGCCGCCGCGGCCCTGGAACGGACCTCTCCCGACGGTCTTTTACTCGGAATGGATCTAGACGAAGCGGCGCTTGAAGCGGCCCGGAGTAAGCTCGCGCGTTTCGGTTCTCGCGTCATGCTTGTCCGTGAGAACTACAAGAACGTCGAGCGGGTCCTCCTCACCCACTCCTTCGGGCCGGCTCAGGCGGCGCTTCTCGATCTGGGGTTCTCGTCCCTCGCGGTCGACGACCCCGGTCGCGGTTTCAGTTTCCGTTTCGACGGGCCGCTGGACATGCGGTTCGATCCGGAACAGGAGCTGACGGCGGCAGCCGCGGTCAACGGCTGGACCGCCGACGAACTGACCGAGATTATCGTGAAGTTCGGCGAAGAACGATTCGCCCGGCGGATCGCCGGTGCTATCGTTGCCGCGCGCCGCCGTGAACGGATCATCGGCACGCTGCAGCTCGTCGACGTCATCGCTTCCGCCGTACCGGCCGCCTATCGCCGCGGCCCGATCCATTTCGCCACCCGCACCTTTCAAGCCCTGCGCATCGCCGTCAACGACGAACTCGGCAATCTGACGGCGGCCCTTCCGGCCATGGTCAGAGCGCTCGCGCCCGGCGGCCGGCTGGCGGTCATCTCCTTCCATTCGCTGGAGGACCGGATCGTCAAGAGGTTCTTTAAGGAACAGGAGCGGCACGGAACGCTGCGCGCCCTGACCAAGCGGCCGATCGTCGCCGGTCCGGAAGAGACGGCGGCCAATCCGCGCAGCCGCAGCGCCAAACTGCGCGTCGCCGAAATAACAGCAAATAAACCGACATGATCAAATATTTCCAAAACACCGACAAGCGCTTCCTGCCTTTATCGCGGCAGCGGACCTGGCAATTATGGGACCTGCGAAGCCTTAACGTCCTGATCATGGCCGTCACTGTGGCCATGTTCGTGGGCTACCTGGCCATGAACAATCAGGCCGCGGCCAACGGCTTCGCCATCAAAGACATCGAAAAGAAGATCGCCGACATGCAGGAACAGAGGCGCCAGCTGGATCTCGACGTCCTGGGCCGGCAGGCGATGAGTAACGTCGATTCCCAGGTCAAGAACCTCGGTTTCGTCCCCGTTCAAAACGTCGATTTCCTGACGGCCGTGGGCGGCGCCGTCGCGGTCAAATAAGCTCGGCCGGGCCGCTCCGGTCGGATGAGGCCTGATCGGGCCTCTTTTTCGTTATGGCCTGACCGGCCGAAAATCTTTAAGTTCGGCCGATTTTTTGCTATAATAAAAGCTGGATATGATCAGGTCCAATCTCATCCTGGCCATAAAATCTCTGGCGGTCGATTCCGTCGTCGCCGTCCTGTATTTCCCCATCTGGTGGTACACCCTGGGAGCTTATCGGGTGGCCGCGTACGGTTTCCGGACGCTCGGCAACGCCGGCCACGGTTTCGGCGTGCGCGTCTGGTTCAAGAACCTATTCCGGCCGATGTTCGGCCAGTACGACATCGCTGGACGGATCATCAGCTTTTTCATGAGGCTGATGATGATCATGTATTATTCCGTCGTCCTGCTGTTGCTGGCCGCGCTGATGACGGTCCTGTTCCTGCTCTGGCTGGCGCTGCCGGCCTTCATCGTTTCCGAGTTCGTGAACCAGTTCGTCGGGATACTTAAGGCGGCAAAAACATGAGCGCCACCATGGAACAAAAAGCGCTTCTGGTCTGCTCTCGCTGCTCCGGGAGTGGTCTTGACGGCCGGCGTATCTGTCCGGAATGCCGGGGCTTCGGCCGGGGATCGGTCTTCGGCCAGTATTTCCTGTACTGGGGCCGGCGCGTCGACGATTTTTCCCTGCTGCTGGCCGGCTTCAAGCGGGTCATCGGCATCCTGATCAACGTGGTCCTGATACTGGTCATGCTCGGCGGCCTGGCCGCGCTGGCCCTGCTGCTGTATTCCGCGCCGCCCGAACAGTTCGTTACGCCGGCCTTCTGGCAGGAGCCGCACCGCAACCTGCTGGCTTTCTGGTTCAGTCTTCTTTGCGCCTGTTTTCTCTACTACCGTTCGGTGGTCGTCGCCGGCCGTCGCGAGCCCGTGCGGCGCCACGTCTATGGCGAGAAGAACGCCGATTTCGCCGCGCCGGCCGATGCCGACATCTGGAAGGTCGTCAATAAATTGCCGCGCCGGGCGCGCCTTGACGCGGCGCGCGCCTGCGACGCCGAGACCGTCAAGGCGGTCGAGTCGGCCTACCGGCTGGCCCGAAGATTGGGTCACGCCCGGGTCGAGCCGGTCCACCTGTTCGCCGCGCTGCTGTCGACGGTGAAAGTGTCGGTGATGTTCGGCCGCTTCGGACTGCGTTTCGAGAAGTTCAAGGACAAGCTGGGTAATATGCTGGCGGCTTCGGAGCGCGACCAGACCTCGACGCAGCTGTCGGACAAGACCGTCGAGGCCCTGCTCAACGCTTACGTCGAGGCCTTCGTCCAGGAACAGCCCGAGGTCGCGGCCACGGAGCTGTTCGTCAGCACCGTCCGGTCCTCCGAGGCCCTGCAGGAGCTGCTTTACGACCTCAACGTCGACATGCCCAAGATCGAGAACGTGGTCAGCTGGATCCGCGTCCAGGACCTGCTGCGCCGGCGTTATAGCCGGTTCTCCTCGGCCGCCCGGCTCAAGCCCAAGAACACCATGAACCGCTCGATGACCGCCGTGGCCACGCCTTTCCTTGACCGCATCAGCTCGGACATGACCAAGGCCGCGGCTTTCGGCCGCTACGCGCCGACGATCGACCGGGAAAAGGAATTCGACGCCGTGTTCCGCGTCATTGAAGGCGGCAACCGCAGCGTGGTGCTGGTCGGCGAGTCGGGCGTCGGCAAGGAAGCGCTGATCGAGGGCGTGGCCCAGAGGATGGTCGAAGAGGACGTGCCGGCCATCTTGCAGGACAAGCGCCTGGTCAACCTGAACATCGCCCAGCTGGTCTCCGGCGCCACGGCTTCGGATGCCCAGGAGCGCCTTTTAAACGCGCTTTACGAGGTGGCCCGGGCCGGCAATATCGTCCTCGTCGTGCCCAACGTCGCCGGTATGGTCGGCATCACTTCCGGTTCCGGCGAAAGCATCGACCTGTCGCAGGTGTTCGCTAACGAGCTGTCCCGGGGTTATTTCTTCGCCATCGCCACGGCCACGCCCAGGGAATACGCCGACGCCCTCGAAGGCTCGCCGCTGGGGCGGGCGCTGGTCAAGGTGGACATGCCGGAGATGGGGACCAACCAGGCCATCCAGGTGCTGGAGGCCAAGACCGGCAGCATCGAATACCGCAACAGCGTCTTCTTCTCCTATGATGCCGTCGAGGCGGCGGTGGTCCTTTCCGACCGCTACATGCATGAGCAGTTCCTGCCGGAGAAGGCTATTGAGATCGCTAAAGAGGCGGCCACGGCGGTGCGCAACCAGAAAGGCAACGGCGCCACGGTGTCCAAGGACGATGTGGCCGGCGTGATCGCTGAAAAGACGCGCATCCCCTTGAAGACGCTGACCGAGGAGGAATCGCAAAAGCTCCTGAACCTGGAACAGCGGATGCACGGCCGGGTGATCGGCCAGACCCAGGCGGTGACGGCCGTGGCTTCGGCCATGCGCCGGGCGCGGGCCGAACTCGGCGACAAAAACCGCCCCATCGCCAATTTCCTGTTCCTCGGACCGACCGGCGTGGGCAAGACCGAGCTGGCCAAGACCCTGGCCGACGTCTATTTCGGCAGCGAGGACTCCATGATCCGCCTGGACATGTCCGAATACCAGGACAAGGCGTCCCTGTACCGGCTGATCGGCGAACCGGCCGGAGACAAGGCCGGCGGCATCATGTCCGAGGCCGTCCGCAAGCAGCCGTTCTCCCTCCTGCTGCTCGACGAGATCGAAAAGGCCAATCCCGACATCCTGACCATCTTCCTTCAGGTCATGGATGACGGGCGGCTCACCGACAACGTCGGGCGGGTGATCGATTTCACCAACGTCATCCTGATCGCCACCTCCAACGCCGGGTCGCAGTACATCCAGGACGAGATCAAGCGCGGCGCGCCGGTCGCCTCCATCAAGGAAGGGCTGATGTCCAAGGAACTCCGGCCGTACTACCGTCCGGAATTCCTGAACCGTTTCGACGACGTCATCGTCTTCACGCCGCTCTCCCAGGAGGAGATCGAGCAGATCACCCGGCTGATGCTGGTCAAGGTGGCCAAGCGGCTCGAGGCCAAGGGCGTCATCTTCGAGGCCACCGACGAAGCGGTCAAGGAGCTGGCGGCCATCGGCTACGACCCGCTGTTCGGCGCCCGGCCGCTGCGCCGGACGCTGCAGGACAAGGTGGATAACGTCATTGCCGAGGCGCTGCTCCGGGGCAAACTGGGGCGCCGCGACCGGTTGATCTTCGAGAAAGGCGGGACCATCCGGGTGGAAAAGGCAACCAGGCTTTGACCTGGTCGGGTCAGGATAAGCTCGATAATGAGGCCGCTTAAGGCGGCTTTTTTTATGTCCGAAACGGTTGACAAAGCCGCCTATTTATGCTATATTTCTTTGTCCGTTAAGCGGGGTAGACCCCGCCTAAGGATGTTTTGAAAACCAGAGGTAGACAGGACCGGCGGACATGGTGTCAGCCGGCCAAACAAATCAAGGTCAGCCGCGGGCTGACAGGGCTTTTTGGCCCGGAGGTGCGTGATGAAGAAGCATACGGTTGTCTTGCATCTGTGTCCCGATCTGGAAGCGCTTTTCATGCTTTACCTGATCCGCAATTTCGCCGCGGTCAGGGAGCGTCTGGACGTCGTCGACGATCCGGCCCTGAAGTTCATCCCGGCCGGACCGCTGCGTCCCGGCGATTGGGTCGGCCAGCCCCTCAGTTCGGAGGAGCTCGAAGTCAACGGGTTCATGTTCATGGACTGCGGCGGCGGCCGGCTCGACCAGCATGACAAGCACGCGGTCGGCTGTTCGATGTCCAGTCTGGACCTGCTGGTCCACTTCTGCGGCCTTGACCAGATCGCCCCGGAGCTGATGCCGGTCGTGGAGATCATCTCCAGGAACGACCTCAGCGGCAAGGACGTCGTCCGCGACGAGACCTACCGCCGGAGCCAGACGCCGCACACGCCGCGCCATCTGCGCAACGTCATCCTCGGCTGGAACCTGTTGCACAAGAATGATCCGGCCAAGGTGGTGGACCTGTCCGACCTGGCCTTCCGCGGCCTGGCCAAGAACGTCGAGGCTCAGGTCGTCGAGAACCTGGCCGATGGCCTGCCGACCCAGGAGCGGTTCGAAGAAGCGCTCGGCGAGATCGATTTCGCCAAGCTTCTTCTGGCCGAGAGCGTCATGGGCGGCGTCTGCCTCAAGTTCGGGGCCGCCGACGGTCAGGACGAAGAGGCCGAGGCTCTGTCCTTCTGCGCCGCGGCCGAAGCCGCTCTCGACGCGATGGAGGCCGAGTGGGACGAGGGCGTCAAGGACTACTGGAAGGACAGCACCATCATGGAGGCGTCCTGCGCCAGGAAGGTCGACGGCGTCACGGTCCACCGGCGCATCACCGTGGTCTGCGGTCAGTCGGCATCGAGCCGCTACGGCGCGGTGACCCGGCTGGGCAACGAAGGCCGTCAGGGCAAAATGCCCCATCAGGGCAAGCCGCCCCGGCCCAAGGCCGACGTCACCATCCAGTTCCATGATGAGGGTCACTTCATCATCGCCACCAAGGGCATCGAACTGGACAAGGTGGCCCGGGCCGTTCGCCGGGCGGACCTGATGAGGCAGGGTGTCGCGCTTACGGCCGAGGACGAGCAGTCGCTCGGCCGCACCGGACACCTGACGTTCACCAACCGGGTGGGCGAGACGGTCCAAGCGCTGTATCTCGCCGAGTACGGCACGGCGTTCGGGAACGGCTTCCGGGCCAATCCTTTCGCCGCGTCGGCCTCGCTCGACGTGGGTGAAGTGGTCAAGCTGGTGCTTAAGGCATTGGCAGAAGAGTAGAATTGGCCGGCACCTGCTGGCTTCGGGGGCGCGTCACGCTTGTGACGCGCCCTTTTTCATTAGTTTAGGTTTAAAGTTAAAGAAATTCCTTAACTCTAAACTTCAAACTTTAGACTTTAAACTACCCCGTCAAAGTGGTAACGTAAGCCCGAACTGTAATATGGCTTTCTTTTGGTCCATCTGCGCCGCGTTCGTCGCCGCCGTCATCCTGACGCCGCTCGTCCGGCTGGCTGCTTTAAGATTGGGCGCCGTCGATGATCCGACCGGCGGCCGGAAGATCCATACCCGGCCGATGCCGCTCATGGGCGGCGTCGCGGTCTTCGGAGCCATCGCCCTGGCCATCATCCTGGCCATCGTCCTGGGCTGGCTCCCGGGCGAGTATATCAAGGAGAAGTACCTCATCGGCATCATCATCGCCGCGGCCGTCCTCATCCTGGGCGGCGTGCTGGACGACAAGTATTCCCTGAAACCGTCGCGCCAGATCATCTGGCCGGTCCTGGCCGTTTTGGTCATCGTCGGCAGCGGCATCGGCGTCAAGTTCATCACCAACCCGTTCGGCGGCCAGCTGTATCTCGACCGCGGGATGTTCACCGTACTGTGGTGGCAAGGGCTGCCGTACCGGTTGACCCCGGCTGCCGACATCTTCACCCTCTGCTGGCTGCTGGGCATGACCTACACTACCAAGTTCCTCGACGGGCTGGACGGACTGGTCGCCGGCATCACCGTCATCGGGGCCTTGGTCATCGCCGCCGTCAGTCTGATGAAGGAAGTGGCCCAGCCGGATACGGCGCTCCTGGCGTTCATCATCGCTGCCGCCTTTCTCGGATTCCTGCTTTTCAATTTCAATCCGGCGCGCATCTTCCTGGGCGAAGGCGGCTCGACGCTGGCCGGCTTCCTGCTCGGCACCCTGGCCATCATTTCCGGCGGCAAGATCGCCACCACGTTGCTGGTCCTGGGTCTGCCCCTGTTCGACGCCGCTTTCGTCATCCTGCGCCGCTGGTTCTGGCAGCGGCGGTCGCCGACGCAGGGCGACCGGTCCCATCTGCATTTCCTCCTGCTTGACCTGGGTCTCACCCAGCGGCAAGCCGTCCTGTTCTATTATTTCATCGCCGCCGGTTTCGGCGTATCGACCCTGTATTTGAGCGGCTGGGGCAAACTGGTCGCCCTGGGCGCGCTGGCCAGCATGCTGGCGGCTTTGGCCGCGGCCGTAGTAATATTGAAGAAGCGCGCCGGCCGCGACTCCGGCGCTTCAAAGAACGTATGAAACCGCGCATTAGATTGCAGCTGATTCCGGACAAATACCGACTGCCTTTCGCCGCGGCCGTGCTCAGCTGTTCGCTGCTGGCCGCCTTTTTCATATCCTGGAGCCAGGGGGCTTTTGCCAGCGGCTACGTCGTCATCGGCGACGACATCAGGGTCCAGGTCGAGGTGGCCTCCACGGCCAAGACCCGGGAAAAGGGCCTTTCCGGACGCGAACAGCTTGGCTCCGGGCAGGGCATGCTGTTCGTGTTCCTCCGGCCGGATCGCTACACCTTTTGGATGAAGGACATGAAATTCCCCATCGACATCCTTTGGATCAAGGGCGAAGAGCTGGTGGATATGACCACGGACGTGCCGGTGCCGGTTCCGGGCGAAGATCTGCCGTCATTCTTCCCCGTGTCGCCGGCGGATAAGGTCCTGGAGGTTCCGGCCGGCTTCGCCCAGGCTCACGGCCTCAGGACCGGCATGACCGTCATTACGCATATTGACAGCCGCCGCCAGGTCAGATAGAGTATACGCACTTATTAGACACGTCGTCGTCGCAGCCGCCGGTCGGACCGCGGCCACAGCCGGCAGACGAACTACCACATATGGCCAATTTCGCAGTCATTCAGACCGGAGGCAAACAGTATCTGGTCAAACCGGGGGACACGTTACGGGTCGAGAAACTCGACGCCAAGGACGGTTCTTCATTGAAGTTCGACGCCTTACTCCTGGCGGATGAGGCGGGCAAGGAGGTCGCCGTGGGCAAGCCGACGGTCAAGGAAGCTTCCGTCTCGGCGACGGTCGTCAAGCAGGGCCGGGCCGACAAGGTCACCGTCATCAAGTTCAAGGCCAAGACGCGGTACAAGCGGAAGGCCGGTCATCGCCAGCCGTTCACCGAGATCCGCATCGACGGCATCAAGGCGTAATATCGTTTCAAAACAGATCCCGCCTTTCGGCGGGATCTTGATATTCTTCGATCGAGTGTAGCGCCTGCCTGCCGGCACCTGCCTGTCGGCAGACAGGGGCAGGGGTCGGGAAGCATGGTCCTCAAAGCGTGGTGCGCACATAATAAAAAGACCGGCGATGGAGGGTCGCCGGTCGAGATTCTATTTGTCCATCAGGTCGCGGACGGCTTTGCGGCGCAGCAGGCGCCGGGCCACGGTGTTGATGGGGATGGCGTAGGAGCAGGGCGGCTCCACGGCGTCGAAGTTGCCGCGCAGGGCGATGGCCACGACCCGGCCTTTCTTGTCGAAGAGCGGGCCGCCGCTGGCGCCGGGGGCGTTGAACATGCCGACCTCAAGCTCGTCGACGCCTTCGTACTTCCCGCGTTTCAGCAGGTAGCCGGCGGCCAGAGGCATGTCGTCCCGGCCGACGCGGTACAGCGGCGCGTTGATCTCCAGTTCGTCGGAGTCTCCGAGGCCGCAACTGGGCAGCCCTTTGGGCGGCAGCCGCAGCTGGATGACGGCGATATCGGCCTTGCGGTCGATCATGACCATGTCCGCCCGAAATTTTCCTGAGCAGACGATGCTGCGGTCTTTCTTGCGCAGGCTGCAGCGCCGGACGAAGATCTCCCGGCAGCCTTTGATGACGTGGTAGGCCGTGAGCACCAGCCCGTCCGGCGTCAGGATCACGCCGGCGCCCGTGCCATCCTCGGTCTTGATCTCCACGGTCACCCTGACCGCCTTCTTGAACAGGGGCCATTGGGCCTCGTTGATGGCCGGATTGATGATCTTTTTTCCGGGCGGATTGCCGCCGGAGCTGACCATGTCCGACCGGGGCGGTTCTTTGGCCGCCAGTCGCTTACGGGGACGCGTGTCGTCCATGATGCAACCTCCGCGTTGCTGGGTTAAAAGAGCTGCCGCTCAGGCTTCATGATCGGAAGCCGGACGATTAATTTATCGCCTGATTCGCCGGAAAAGTCAACGTCGGGCGAAAGTTTATTGTCCAGGGTCATAAAGTAAAAAGTTAAGGGATATCCTTAACTTTAAACTCTGAACTTCACGCTTCAAACTTTCGTCTTTTCCGCGGCGATCTCGCGCCGGCCGCGCAGGGCGTCGGACAGGGTGACCTCGTCGGCGTAGCCGAGTTCGCTGCCGATAGGCAGGCCGCGGGCCAGCCGGGTCAGGCGCAGCGGCACCGTCGCGAGCAGCTTGGTCAGGTAGAGCATCGTCGATTCGCCCTCGATGGTCGGGTCGAGCGCCAGGATGACCTCGCGGGGCCGTTCCCGGCCGACGCGGTCCAGGAGTTCGCGGATGTTGAGGTCGTTGGGGGTGACGCCGTCGGCCGCGGAGAGCGTGCCGCCCAGGATGTGGTAGAGGCCGCGGTATTCGCCGGTGTGGTCGATGGCCAGGAGGTCCTGCTCGTTGGCCACGACGCAGATCAGATCCCGGTCGCGCCGCGGGTCGCCGCAGACGCCGCAGGGGTCGGCCTCGGTGTAGTTGCGGCAGATGGAGCAGGTCTTGAGCGACAGGTCCGGGGCCAGGATGGCCTCGGCCAGGCGGGCGCGGTCCAGCCGGTGCCGCTTGAGCAGATGAAAAGCGTAGCGTTCAGCCGTTTTTGGACCGACGCCGGGGAGCTTGCCCAGTTCAGCGATCAGGTTTTCTATGGTCTTGGGAAATTTCGGCACAAGTGAAGTTATGAAGACGCGAAGACGGGAAGAAGTGAAATTTAAGGTTTCGATCCTTTAAAACTTTGCGACTTCACGACTTCTCAACTCAATCCCGGCACCTTGAAGTCGCCCGAGGACCGCATCTTTTCGACCATCTTGCGCTGGGCCTTCTTGACGGCGTCGTTGATCGCGTCCTTGACCGCCGCTTCCAGCTTGCCCTTGCCGGACGCCGCGAGCAGTTCTTCGCTGACGGCCACGGCCGAAACGGCCATGTTGGCGTCCATGGTCACTTTGACCTTGCCCCAGGCGCCCGAACCCTCGACCACTTCGGTGGCCAGGGCGGATTGCAGCTGTTTGGCCTTGTCGCGCATGTCCTTGAATTGTTTCAGTTTGGTGAACATAAGTTCCGTCGGCCTCGCGGCCGCTGGTTATCGCCGATTAGAACTGCGGCACCTTGGCCGGTGCTTCCTGTTTGGCCGGTTCGGCCGCCGGGGCCAGCGCCGTCTGTTGGGCCGAGGCCACCGGCACGAACTGCGACTGTCGCTTGTCCAGGTTGCGGAAGCAGGCCCGGGCCTCGTCGAAGAACAGCTTGACCATGCCGGTCGGGCCGTTGCGGTGCTTGGCCACGTGGACCTCGGCGATGTAGCGCTCGTCGAGCGGGATGTCCTCCAGCCGGTAGTTGCGGTCCGCGGCCTTACGGTAGATGAACATGACCACGTCGGCATCCTGTTCGATGGAGCCGGACTCGCGCAGGTGGGACAGTTTGGGGATGGCCGGCTTCTCGTTCTCGGTGAGGCGGGACAGCTGGGACAGGGCCAGCACCGGGACATTCAGTTCGCGGGCCAGGCCCTTGAGGGCGCGGGTTATCTCGGCCACTTCCTGGACGCGGTTGTCGGACCGGCGGTTGCCGGCGCGCGATTCCATCAGCTGGAGGTAGTCGATCACTATAAGTCCCAGGTTCTGTTCCATCTGCAGGCGCCGGGCCTTGGTCCGGATCTCCATGATGCCGATGCTGGCCGTGTCGTCGATGAAGATCGGCGCCTCCGACAGGTCGCCCAGCGCCCGGCCGATGCGCTGGAAGTCGCCGCGCTCGTCGCTGCTCTCGGAGAGTTTGCCGGTGCGCATCTTCCAGAGGTCGACGCCGGCCTCGGCGCAGATCATGCGGTCGGCCAGCTGGTCCTTGGACATTTCGAGCGAGAAGATGCCGACCGGTATCTTGTGCTTGACCGCGGCCTGGCGGGCGATGTCCATGGCCAAGCTGGTCTTGCCCACCGAGGGGCGGGCGGCCAGGATGACCAGGTCGGATTTCTGCAGGCCGCCGAGCAGGTTGTCCAGGTCGTTGAAGCCGGTGGGGATGCCGCGCAGCTTGCCGCGCTCGCGGTGCAGCTCGTCGATGCGCTCGAAAGCGGCGTCGAGCACGTCCTTGATGGGCGTGAAGCTGGTCTTGAGGTATTTTTGCGAGACGCTGAAGAGCTTCTGTTCGGCCAGATCCAGGACGTTGTCGATCTCCTCGTCCTCGTTGAAGCCGAGCCCGGAGATCTCCGTGGCGGCGGACAGCAGCCGGCGGAGCGTGGCCTTCTTTTGGACGATGGCGCCGTAATGGTTGAGATGGGCCGCGGTCGGCACGACGCTCGTGAGTTCGATGAGGTAGGCGCGGCCGCCGATGGATTCGAGGATGCTTTTTTCCTTGAGCCGGTTGCTGAGGTTGAGCAGGTCGATCGGCTCGCGCTTGGCGTACAGCTCGAGCATCACCTCGTAGATGTCGGCATGGGCCTGCTTATAAAAATCGTCGGGACGGACCAGGTCGGCGACCTTGATCATGGCGTCCTTGTCGATGAGCAGCGCGCCCAAAAGCGACTGCTCGGCTTCGAGGTTCTGCGGCGGGATGCGGTCGGCGGCCATAACGGTTGGCAAAAATGGAGATGTTTTCTGAACCTCACTTTACTCGATGGCCGGAGAATGGGCAACAGTCGGAAAAGGGGAGATTGTGCCCAAAGTGTCGATAAGAAAGTGGATAAAAAACAGCCGCCCCCTGCGCCGAACTTCGCCGCAGGGCAAGCCCAGCCTTCACGGTTAATAGGTCGTCGGAATGCGAGGCTGGCGCATTCAGGACGCGCCACACCCTGTGGGCGGAGGACGGGAAACCAAGAGTGACGTTCTGCACAGCCGCCCACAGGATTCCGTCCGCGGCAAGGAACCGGCATCATCGCTGCGCTCGCTCACGCGCAGCGCAGCGATATATTCCGCGGACTACAAAAAACCGCCCCCTGCGCCGACATTACGGCGCAGGACAAGCCCAGCCTTGACGATTGGTAGTGGTCGTGAGATCGCTCCATATTTCTATAACGGTCTACGAAAAAGCCGCCCGTTTTAGCCGGGCGGCTCGAGCAGAAAGACCTCCAGTTGGCGGTAGATCTCGCCTTTGATCAGGAAATCCAGATGGCTGGACTCGAGGTAGGCGTGCCGCGCTCCGGACAGCCAGGCTTCTTCCGGCTGGCAGAGCCAGTCGTTGAGTCCGGACACGGAGATGTAGCGCGGGCCGGGCGGCAGGCCGCCGGCGCGGAGTTCGCGGAGGAAGTCGCTCTCCGGCAGCAGCTGCCGGGCGGCCTTGGCGTAATACACCGTGGCCAGCGCGGCGAGCGATACTGAGACTCCCTGATAAGGCGAGCCGTAGGTCAGGAACGTGCGGACCTGGCCGGCTAGACCGGATCTCTGGATGGCGTAAAGCCCGGCCAGCCCGCCCATGCTGAATCCCAGGATGTCCAGCCGGTCGCAGCCGGTTTCGGAAAGGATGTCCCCGATCATTTCCGCCGCGCATTTGGCCCGCAGCCGGATGTCGCGCATGCTGCGGATGCCGTGCGGCAGGATGTGGACGCGCCGGCCGTGGCGTTCGAAGAAACGCCGCGCTTTGCCGAGCGGCATGGGCGTGAGCAGGGGATAGAAGCCGCCGATGATGAGGAGCGGCGGCTGGTCCCGGTCGGAACGGCGTTTCGCTTCGTCAGCCATGTCATCACCTCCGTCTGACGATCGGTCCGGTCCGCGCTGCCGCGGCGTCCGGGACCGATGGCGCTCAAAGGAACTGGACCCATGTTAGCACGCCGCCCCCGTCCGTCAACGACAGGCCGCGAGGCCGTTTTTATGGTATAATTATATTATGACCAAGGAATTCAAACAGTTCTGGCTGTCCGTCACCCTGCTCATCGGCACCATCATCGGCGTCGGCATCTTCGGCGTTCCCTACGCCATCAGCCGGGTCGGGGTCGTCGCGGCCGTCATTTATTTCGTCGCGCTCGGCGGCGTCATGATGCTGCAGCACCTGTTCATGACCGAGGCGGCCATGGCCTGCCCGGACAAGCAGCGCCTGCCGGGCCTGGTCGGCCGCTACGTCGGGCCGCGGGCGCGCTGGATCGCGGCGGTGGCCAACATCGTCCAGTTGTGGGCGGGCATGGTGGCGTATATCATCGTCGGCGGCGAATTCCTGTCGGTACTGCTTCAGCCGGTCCTGGGCGGCGAGACCTTCCGTTACCAGATCGCCTGGGCGCTGGCCGCGTCGCTCGTCGTGTATTTCGGCATGAAGTTCCTGACCAAGCTCGGCTTCGTCACGGTCACCGCGCTCGTGGCGGCTTTCGTCCTGATCTTCGTCAAGGCCGTGCCGGCTGTCCGCGCCGCCAATTTGGTGCCGTTCAACCTGGCGGACGTCTTCCTGCCCTATGGCGTCATCCTGTTCTCGCTGGGCGGCCTGCCGGCCATCTTGGAGATGGAGGACGTGCTCGAGGGCAAGCACGAGCGTTATCGTCTGGCCGTGGTCGTCGGCAGCCTCATCGGCGCCGCCCTGACCATCGCCTTCGGCTTCATCGTCTACGGCGTCACCGGGCCGGCTACGAGCGAGGACACGGTGACCGGCCTCAAAGCCGTCCTCGGCGGCAACATCGCTTTTTTCGCCGCCCTGCTCGGCTTCCTGGCCATCATGAACTGTTTCCTGCGCATCGGGATGAACCTCAAATATACCTTCCGTTACGATTTCAAACTTCATCGGCTGACCTCCTGGCTCCTGGCCGTGGCGCCGCCGCTGATCATTTTTTTCGTCAGCACCAAGAGCTTCGTCGCCATGATCAGTTTCTCCGGGGCCGTTTTCGGCGGCATCTCCGCCGTCATGGTCTCGCTGCTGTACCTGTCGGTCGCGCGGCAGAAACTGGTGAAGGAACCGCTGGGCGTGCCGCCGGCGCTGGTCTATGTCGTCATAGCCGTCCTGGTCTCGGGCGTGGTTTATCAGCTGAGCCGTTCCGCGGCCAATCTGCTCAAGATGCCGCTGATCGGCGGCTGAGGTGCGGATACCGTCAATGATGATAAAAACGCCGGCCATGGCCGGCGTTTATTGCGCGGAGTGTGTTTAGGCTGTCTAAGTGTAAAGTTAAAATTTCAGAGTTGAAAGTTAAAGGATTTTTATAACTTTAAACTCTGCACTTAATTACTTTGAACTTCATCACTTCGTCACTTCACCCGCGGCGGGCCGCGGCCAGGGCGACGGTGTTGGAGAGGAGCATGGCCACGGTGACCGGCCCGACGCCGCCCGGCACGGGCGTGAGATGGCCGGCTGTCGTCTCTGTCGAGGTCCGTTCGACGTCCCCGACCACCTTGTCGCCGACGCGGTTGGTGCCGACGTCGATGACCACGGCGCCCGGTTTGATCATGGCGCCGGTGATGAGCCGCGGCCGGCCCACGGCGACGATGAGCACGTCGGCCAGGCCGGTGGCGCCGTCGCGGCCGACCTCGTTGGGACCGGCGAAGATCGTCTTGGCGCCGGCATCGGTCAGGACCTTGGCCAGCGGCTGGTAGAATACCTGGCTGTTGGCCACGGTGACTGCCGTCTTGCCGGCGAGGGCGATGCCGGTGGAGCCGATCAGTTCCATGATGCCGGCGGCCAGGCCGGGAATGAGCCGCGGCCGTCCCCGGAGCAGGGCGTCGACATTGTCGGGATGAAAGCCGTCGACGTCCTTGGCGGGGTCCAGCGCGGCGATGATCCGGTCCTCGTTCAGGGGTTGGGGCAGCGGCAGTTGGACCAGGATGGCGTCGATATCGTTGCGGCCGTTGAGTTCGGCGATCTCGGCCAGTATCGCGGTTTCCGAGATATCGGCCGGGAGCAGGATCTTTTCAAAATGGATCCCGACGCGAGCGCAGGCTTTTTCCTTGAGACCGACGTACAGGCGCGAAGCCGGGTCGTCGCCGACCAGGATCGCTGCTAGTCCCGGCGTGAAACCGAGCTGGTCGCGCCGTTGCGCCGCTCGGTCCGTGATGGATTGAGCGATGGCTTTGCCGTCGATGATCTTTGCGGGCATGGGATGAAGGTGAGGTTTAGGGCTGAAAGTGTAAAGTTTGAAGTTAATGAACTCCTTTAACTTTAAACTCCTGGTAGATCGGGTGACGCACGGCCAGTTCTTTGACTTCGCCGGCCACGGCCTTGAGCACGTCTTCAGCCGGGTTCTTCAGCACGCGGCCGATGAAACCGGCCACAGCCTTCATGTCGGTTTCTTTGAGGCCGCGGGTGGTGAGCGCCGGCGTGCCGATGCGCAGGCCGGACGGGTCCAGCGGTTTGCGCTTATCGTAGGGGATCAGGTTCTTGTTGGTGTAGATACCCACGGCATCGAGCAGCGCCTCGGCCTGCTTGCCGCCGAGTCCGAGCGGCGTGAGGTCGACCAGCACGAGGTGGTTGTCAGTGCCGCCGGTCACCAGGCGGAAGCCTGCGGTCGCCAGTCCCTCGGCCAGAGTTCGGGCGTTGGCCAGGACCTGTTTTTGGTAATCGACGAACGACAGTTCCAGCGCTTCCTTGAAGGCCACGGCCTTGGCGGCGATGACGTGGTCGAGCGGGCCGCCCTGCAGTCCGGGGAAGACGGCGCTGTCGATGCGTTGGGCCAGGTTCTTCTTGTCCGCCGGCCGCAGCCGGTCGTTCTGGCGGCAGAGGATCATGGCGCCGCGCGGGCCGCGCAGCGTCTTGTGGGTCGTGGTGGTCACGACATCGGCGTGGGGGATCGGGTCGGGATGGACCTTGGCCGCAACCAGTCCGGCGAAGTGGGCCATGTCCACCAGGTGGTAGGCGCCGACCTCTTCGGCAATGGCGCGGAAGGCGGCGAAGTCCAGGTGCCGGGGGTAGGCCGTGAAGCCGGAGACGATGACCTTGGGTCTTTCTTTGAGGGCGATGGCCCGGACCTCGTCCATGTCGATGCGTTCCGTGTCCTGGCGCACGCCGTAGGCCGCGACCTTGTAGAAGCGGCCGGAGAAATTCACGGCCGCGCCGTGGGTCAGGTGGCCGCCGTGGCTCAGGTTCATGGCCATGATGGTGTCGCCGAGTTCGAGCAGGGCGTAGTAGGCGGCCATGTTAGCCTGGGAGCCGGCGTGCGGCTGGACGTTGGCGTGTTCGGCGCCGAAGAGCTTCTTGGCCCGGTCGATGGCCGCGGACTCGATGACGTCGATGAAGGCGTTGCCGCCGTAATAGCGCCGCCCGGGATAGCCTTCGGAATATTTGTTGGTCAGGGGAGTCCCGAGAGCCTCAAGCACCGCCAGCGAGACGATGTTCTCGGAGGCGATCATTTCCAGGCCGTGCCGCTGGCGGTCGATCTCGCCGCTCACAGCGGCGGCGATGTCGGGGTCGGTTTGGCGCAGATGTTGCATAACTGATCGGCGTGAATTCGCGGTTACGGCGTTAAGTGTAGCTTTTTCTACGTCTAAAATAAAGACGGCTCGCAGCGGCGCGGCATAACCCCGCAGACGACGGATATATGTTCCATTACAATGGCTGTCCTAGATCTCGACATCAGAGGCACGTCTTTTCCGTTGGTTCGCGATACCGCCTGCGCGATTCCGTCCGCGGCAAGGAACCGGTGTCATCACAGCCCACCGCATTCTGCGGGTGGGTTGTGATAAATTCCGCGGACTGCAAAAAAAGACCCGCGGGGGAGCGGGTCTAGTTCCGGAAGCCGGTGATGGCCCAGCAGAAGCGGCCGTCCGGCATGTTCCCGGGAGTCAGCGTGACGCCGGCCGTATTCTCGATGCGGTAGCGGAAGCTGCCGCCGTCGTAGGCGATGCCGACGAAATGCCGGGGAGCGATGCGGTGGATGACCATGCTGCGTCGGCGGCCCGGCTGTTTCAGCGAAAAGGCCAGGACCGTCACGCCCGGAGCCGTCTCGTCGCCGCGGACGGCGACAAAGACGTCGGCGGCCGTGAGATTGGCGATAAGGTGGTGGTTCTTTTCGGCCATCGCAGCCTCTCAGTTCCGCGGGTCGCGAATGGAAAAGATCGGTCCGTCGGGATAGCGCTGGGAGCCGCCGACGAACATGACGGTGCAACCGTGGACGTGGATGACGTAGCTGAGGCGGTTGCGCTCGTCGTAACAGGCGAGCATGGCGTCGTTGACCGGGAAGGCTGTCACCATGTTCGGGCGGATCTCCTCGGCGTTGCTGCAGGGCCGCGCGTGGACGTGGATGTTGAGTTCGCCGTCCTCGGCGCGCAGCAGGACATACACCGGAAAAGTCAGCCGGTTCTCGATGTATAGTTTGGCGGCTTTCGCCATGGGAACCTCCTTGCGAAAGAGCTGTCGTAAATCTAACCGGACAGGGCGTTTAACGCAATACCCGGCCAGCCCGTTCAGATATCTTTGACCATGTAGGTTCCTTCCAGCCGGTAGCCCAGTTTTTGGTAATAACCGCGGACGCCGACGCCGGAGATGACGGCCATTTTCTTGAATCCGGCGCGGCGGGCCAGCCGTTCGGCTTCGGCCATGAGCTTCTTGCCCAGGCCTTTATGCTGTGAGGCGTCCGGGTCATCGGTGTCGATTGGCACAAGGTGGCCGTAGGTGTGCAGTTCGCGGATGAAGGCGGCGCCGCGCAGTTCGGGAAGCAGCGTCAGCAGTTCGCCGCGGGGGCCGATGGGCTCAACGCCGGGTAAGCGCAGTCGGCAGAAGGCGAAGACCGCACGGCGTTTCTTGTCTTCGAAACTCAGGAAATGCTCCAGCCCGCCGGCCGACTCGTAGGCATCGTCGAACAGCCGCGGCCCGGCCAGGAGCAGCTTCGAGTCATCCTTGGCCGCGTGGCCGATCTCCCGGCAGCGCAGGCAGTTGCAGCGCAGGCCGCGCTTGGCCATGAGCGTCTTGATGACTTGGCGCAGGTTGGTCACCGGATTGCCGGCGATGATCGAGGTCGAAGGGATGTCCCGCACGAGGCGGGAGATCCGGCAATAGCGGGGGACCGCGGTTTTGAACTTGATGAGCATCTCCAGGAGCTGTTTGTCGCCGTAGGGCCTGTATTCGTCGCGTTTCCACTCTTGATAAAGTTCGGCGGTTTTCAGCACGACGCAGGGGTAGATCTTGATCATGTCCGGACGGTAGGCCGGGTCGCTGAAGATCTTTTTCAGGCTGGCCAGGTCGGAGCGCGGGGTCGCGCCCGGCAGCTGCGGCATCAGGTGGAAGTCGGTCTTGTAGCCGGCGTCCTTCAGGAGTTCGACCGCCCGGGCCACGGCCGCGGCGTCATGGCCGCGCTTGACCCGGCGCAGGATCTTCTCGTTGACCGTCTGCACGCCCAGCTCCACGCGGGTGCAGCCCAGCTGGCGCAGGCGGACGACCTCGGACGGGGTGATGCGGTCCGGCCGCGTCTCGAGCGTCAGGCCGATGACGCGGTGCCCGGCGGTCTCGTTGATGGTCTGCGCCCGGGCCAGGCCGGACGTGCGCTCCCGCCGGCCGCCTCCGGACGAAAACTGGTTGCAGGCGTCGAAGCAGCGCTTGATGAACCATTGCTGGTATTTCCACTGGTAAGCCGACCAAGTGCCGCCTTTGACGATCAGCTCGATCTTGTCGGCCGGATGGCCGTTGGCGATGAGCGCCCGCAGGCGGAAGCTCACTTGCCGGTAGGGCTCGAACTTCAGGGCCAGGGCGCGCATGGCCGCCGGCTCGTTCGACAGGTAGCTCTTGGGCATCCGGGACTCGGACGGGCAATAGGTGCATTGGCCGGGGCAGGGGTAAGGCTTGGTCAGCACGGTGATGACGGCCACGCCGGAGAGCGAGCGCACTTCGCGCCGCGTCAGGATCTTCTCCAGCTTCCGGCTGCGCCTTTCCGGTGAGGCGGCCAGCAGCCGGCCGTAGGCCCGGCGCAGCTCGGCCGTGGCCGGCAGGCGGACGCCCAGCTCGCCGGCGACCCGCCGCTTCAACGCCAAGAATTCGTCCTTGGTTTGGACGGCGTCCTCAAGAGATGATGTAATAATGGCATTAGCCGCCTGGCTTCTTTTGGACATGCGCGAAGAAACCGCGAAAAAGATACTGGACAAGGTCCGCGACGATTACGACGCCATCGCGGAATATTTTTCGGAAACACGGACCAAGCCTTGGCCCGCGATGGAACGTTTCCGGGACTCCGTCAAACCCGGCGACCGCGTGCTGGACGTCGGTTGCGGCAATGGCCGAGCTTACCAGCTTTTTGCCGGCCTGGCAATCGAATATGAGGGCATCGACGTGTCGGGAGAATTGATCCGCCGCGCCCGATCACTGTGGCGCGATCAGTTGGTGAATTTTCGCGTCGGGTCGGCCCTGGCCCTGCCGTATGAGGGCGACGAATTTGATGCGGTCCTGGCTGTGGCCATGCTACATCACGTGCCTTCCGAGAGATATCGGCTTCAGGCGCTGCGCGAAATGCACCGGGTCCTGAAACCCGGCGGCCGGCTGCTCATGACCAATTGGTACCTGTGGAACCCGACTTACGTCATCGGCAACCTCTGGAGGCTGGCGAGGACGTTTTTCGGGAAGATCCTCGGACTGACTGACCTCGATTACAATGATGTCTGGCACCCCTGGAAGCGCGGCCCGGTCAAGGTCGACCGTTATTATCATGATTTCACCGTCGGGGAGCTGCGCCGCCTGTGCCGGGCCGCCGGATTCGAGATGGCGGAAATGTACGTCGCTTCGGCCCGTGACGGCCGCAAGGCGCGTTGGCTCAGGGGCAGCGACAATATCGTCACTATCTGCCGGAAAAAGGCCTGAGCTGAGCCGAATCCGACGGCCGCGGACCGGCTTGTCCGCCAGGTTTGACAATGCCCGCGATTCTGTTAAAGATTACTTGCCAACACGTGAAGCGGAAGTTCCTTGACAAGACAACGATGAGATACGGCTCGATCCCGTAAAGGAGGAGCGTATGTACGAACTGAAAGATGATCGCCTGTTCATCGACGGTACCGATGATGAGCGCCGGCTGGTCCTCAAGTTCAACGAGGCCATGGCCTGCCATTGGGAGGATCCGAAGGAAAAGGCCGGGCGGCGGCTCGTCTTCGCGAGCAGCTTCGCCGTTTCGGGCTTCTACGACCAGATGTGCCGGATGAACGAGCACGGCTTCCTGTTCGGCGCCCTGCTGTTCGCCCGCCGCGCCGGTGAACTGGAGCGGCAGGTCAGGTCGCACCTGCTCACCAGGCTGATCCGCGCCCAGTACGACTGGCAGGACTGCCGCCGTCCGGTGCGCGAGAGCGAGGTGTCCCACGCGGCCGGGTTCATCAACGCCCTGATCGGCGACATGACCGAGACCATCCTGGAGTGGGTCGAGGACATGAACACCGACGATCCGCGCTTCGACCTGGAGTGCCAGCCGACGCCCGTGATCCGCGGCATGCTCTTCTCGGTCAACCTCGACCAGCGCAAGACCAGCCGTTTCTGGGGTCTCGCCGCCGGTTCCGCGAGGTTCCCGGACCGGGTGTTCTTCGATCCCTGTCCGCCGGCCAACGGGTCCATTTTCATGCCCTACCACGTCAAGGTCATCGGGAGCATTTTCTCCCTGGCCCCGGAAGCCGCCGTGCGCCGTTTCTCCAGGGTCATCAAGGAGCGCGCCGTGAACAAGGCCGTGCTCATCAGTTCCGATGACAACCGGAGTTGGCGCGTCGAGCTGCATCCGGCCAGCGACATCGAGCGGAGCAACGTGCTGAACGGGATCCTTTCCAACGTCAGCAACGAGCGCCGGCCGTTGGTCGCCGAGATCTTCGCCTGAACCGCGTCCGCGCGGTTCGCCCCAGCAGAGGACACAGGTCCTCTGCTTTTCTTTTGCCTCCGCCGTGGTAAAATGGAGCGACTATGGCGTTTTTCGACGGCATCTCACGCGTTCACGTTATCGGCGCCGGCGGCATCGGCGTTTCCGCCGTGGCTAAACTTTTGGCGCATGCCGGCAAGAAGGTCAGCGGCTCCGATGTCGCGCGCAATGAGGCGACGCGGGAGCTCGAGGCCGCCGGCATCCCGGTGGCCATCGGCCACGCCGCGGCCAACGTGCCGGCCGAAGCAGACCTCGCGGTCTATTCGAGCGCCGTCCCGGAGAACAATCCGGAGCGCCAGGAGGTCCGGTCGCGGGGCATCCGCGAGCTGAGCTATTTCGAGTTCATCGGCGAATACTCCAAGAGCAAGTGGACCATCGCCGTCTCCGGCACCAACGGCAAGAGCACGACCACGGCGCTCCTGGGGCTGATCCTGGAGAAGGCCGGTTTCGAGCCGACGGTCATCGTCGGATCCAAGGTCCGGACCTTTCCGGACAAGAACCTGCGCTTGGGCCGCGGCGAATATTTCGTGATCGAGGCCTGCGAGCACCAGGCGCACATGCTTGAGCTTTTTCCTCAGATGATCGTGCTGACCAACATCGAGGAGGACCACCTGGATTACTATCGGGACCTCGACCATATCCGCGAGACTTTTCGCCGCTACGCCGCCAAGCTGCCGCCGGACGGGTCGCTGATATTGAATACCGACGACCCGGTCTGTGCCGCCGATTTCGATCACGCGCCCGGGCGCGTCAGCTACGGCCTTGAGGCCGCGGCCGACTACGCGGCCAGGGGACTGTCCGTAGGCGGCGGGCGCCAGCGTTTCGAGGTCGTGCGCCGGTCCGGCCGGCCCGCTTCCCTGGGCGAATTCAGCCTGCCTCTGCCCGGAAGGTTCAACGTCTACAATGCCCTCGCCGCCATCACCGCCGCCGCCGAGCTGGGCGCGCCGCCCGCGGCCATCCGCGAGGCCATCGCCGAGTTCGCCGGCCTCTGGCGCCGCTTCGAGCCCGTGGGGGACCACGACGGCGTGCCGATGTACTCGGACTACGGCCACCACCCGACCGCCGTGGCCGGCACGCTGGCCGCCGCGCGGGAATTCTTCCCGGACCGGCGCGTGGTCCTGGCCTTCCAGCCGCACCAGCACAACCGCACCCGCCGTCTTTTCGACGAGTTCGTCGCCTCTTTCGACGGCGCCGATGTCCTGGTCCTGGCCGAGATCTTCGACGTGGCCGGCCGCGAGTCGGCCGAGGATCAGCGCGTCAGTTCGCGCGACCTGGCCGAGGCCGCGTCCCGGCGCGACGCCGCCGCCGGCCGGACGCGCGAGATCGTTTTCGCCGCGGATCTGGACCGCACCGCCGAGGTTTTGCACCGCGTCCTGCGTCCCGGCGACGTGTTGCTGCTCATGGGCGCCGGCGACATCTATAAATTGGCCGAGCGTTTGAAGAAAGATTGACGCCTGCGGCGCCGTATCATCATATTATGGTCACCATCGAAGAACTGCGCCAGCGCCTGTCGCCCGACGTCCGGGCCGAAGAGAAGCTGGCGCCCTACACCACCTACCGCATCGGCGGCCCGGCCGAGTTCTATTTTGAGGCCCAGACGTCCGACGACGCCCTGAAGGCCGTGCGGACCGCCCGCGAGCTCGGCCTCCAGTACTTCATTCTGGGCGGCGGCTCGAACACCCTGGTCTCCGACGAGGGCATTCGCGGGCTGGTCATCCGTCTGCGGAACCGCGGCTTCAGCGTCGACGGCGCGGCGGTGACGGCCGAAGCCGGAGCGCCGACGGCACTCGTCGGCCTCAAGTCGGTCGAGGCGGGACTGGCCGGTTTCGAGTGGGCCGGGTCGCTGCCCGGCACCATCGGCGGCGCGGTCCGCGGCAACGCCGGCTGCTTCGGCGGCGACATGAAAGGCTGCGTCGAGTCGGTGCGGGCGCTGATCGACGGGGAAGAGAAGGTCCTGTCCAACGCCGAATGCGGCTTCAGCTACCGCCAGAGCCTGTTCAAGAGCAGGCCCGGGTCGCTGGTGCTGTCGGCCACGCTGCGGCTCAGACCCAGTCCCGATCCGGCGGCCGGCAAGGCGCTACTGGAAAAGTGCATCCAGGACAAGAAGGCCAAGCAGCCCATCGACCTGTTCTCCGCCGGCTGCGTCTTCACCAACTGGAAGCCCGGGAACGAGCAGGAGATCGCCACGGTGCGCAAGTGCCTGGACCTCAACAAGGAGGAGGTCGTCCCGTTCACCGCCGGCGGCGAGGTGCCGGCCGGCTGGATCATCGACCGCGCCCAGCTTAAGGAGATGAAGGTCGGCCACGTGTCCATCTCGCCCAAGCACGGCAACTTTTTCGTGAGCGACGGCCAGGGCCGGGCCTCCGAGGTCATCGCCCTGACCTCGGCGGTGAAGATGAAGATCCGCGACATGACCGAAGGCATCATCCAGCTCGTCGAGGAGATCGAGTACGCGGGATTTTAGGGAGCAGGGGAGATACGAAGATTCGAAGCGCTCCGCATCTTCGACTCCGCATCTCCGTATCATCCGACATTGGATATATCCCGCGTTTTCAGATAGAATGAATTGGTTAATCATCACCACCAGCCGTAAACTATGCAAGTCGACATCAAAGCCACCGGCATCGAACTGACCGACGCCATCCGCAGCTTCGTCCAGGAAAAGATGGACGCGCTCGACAAAAAGACCGCCCGTTTCGGCGACGTCGTCCGCGCCGACGTCGAGGTCGGCAAGACCTCGGCCCACCACAGCAAGGGCCCGGTCTTCCGCGCCGAGATCCACGTCCGCCTGCCGGGCAAGGTCGTCTACGTCGAAGCCACGCACGAGGACCTCTATACTTCGATCATCGACGCCCAGAAGGAAGCCGAACGGGAGATCATCCGGCATAAGGAAGAGTACCTGGGCAAGAAGAAGCGCGACTCCGGCAGGAAATAGCCGGACCCTTTTAATTTCTCCGGGTAAGCGGTAGTCTATAAAGCGCCACGGGGTATCCCGCGGCGCTTCGGTTAATAATGAAGGAAGAACAAAGCGGCGGAGCCGGGCACCTCGCGGCCTTCAGCCGTTCGGAGCCAGACACCGCGTCAAGATGTGGTGTTCTTAAGAACAATGTGGCGGAGCCAGGCACTTCGCGACGTAAAGTCGCTCGGGGCCTGGCACCGCGTATCGTATGTCCCTACTGACCAAGATCTTCGGCGATCCCAACGAAAAGGTGCTGCGTTCCCTGCGGCCTTTGATCGAAGAGATCAACAAATTGGAAAAAGAATGCGCCGCATGCACGTCCGATCAGATGCGCCAGGCTAGCTTGGACCTGCGCGCCTCCGTCGCCGCCGGACAGAAGACGCTCGACGACATCCTGCCGCGGGCGTTCGCCTTGTGCCGCGAGGCGGCCAAGCGGACGCTGGGCCAGCGCCATTACGACGTGCAGCTCCTCGGCGGCATCGTCCTGCACCAGGGGCAGATCGCCGAGATGCGCACCGGCGAGGGCAAGACGCTCACCGCCACGCTGGCCGTCTACCTGAACGCGCTCGGCGGCCAGGGCGTGCACGTGGTCACGGTCAACGACTACCTCGCCCGCCGCGACTGCGCCTGGATGGGGCAGGTCTATGACGCGCTCGGACTCACCGTCGGTTGCATCAACCACGAATCGGCTTTCCATTACGACGCCGCCTGGAAGGCGCCGCCGAAACCGGAACTGACCGAGGCCGACCTGGCCGAGGCCGCGGCCAAGGAGCAGGGCGGCGAGACCGACAAGAAGCGCGACCAGACCGGTTCGTTCCTGGTCCAGACCGACTATCTCCGTCCGGTCGGCCGGCAGGAGGCCTATCGGGCCGACGTCACCTACGGCACCAACAACGAGTTCGGCTTCGATTTCCTTCGCGATAACATGGCCGTCCGGCCGGAACAGCGCGTCCAGCGCGAACTGAATTACGCCATCGTCGACGAAGTGGACTCCATCCTGATCGACGAGGCCCGGACGCCGCTGATCATTTCCGCTCCGGCCGAAGAGGCGGCTGAGATGTATTACCGTTTCGCCGACCTGGTGAAGCGGTTGCGCGTCAACGAGGACTACAACATCGACGAGAAGATGCGCGCCGCCACCCTGACCGACGACGGCATCAACAAGCTGGAGAAGCTCCTGAACGTCAAGAACATCTACGAGGAGGGCGGCATCAGCATGGTCCACCACATCGAGCAGGCCCTCAAGGCCGAAGCGCTGTTCAAGCTGGACCGCGACTACGTCGTCAAGGAGGGCGAGGTCATCATTGTCGACGAGTTCACCGGTCGGCTGATGCACGGCCGCCGCTACAGCGAGGGCCTGCATCAGGCCATCGAGGCCAAGGAAGCCGTCGAGATCCAGCGCGAGAGCCAGACCCTGGCCACGGTCACTTTTCAGAACCTTTTCCGCATCTACCGGAAACTGGCCGGTATGACCGGCACGGCGGCGACCGAGGCCGAGGAATTCTCAAAGATCTACGATCTGGACGTGGTGGTGCTGCCGCCGAACAAGCCGACGCGCCGCGATGACCTGTCCGACCGCGTCTACAAGAACGAGAACGGCAAGTTCCTGGCCGCGGCCCAGGCCATCAAGGACTGCCACGAGAAGGGCCAGCCGGTGCTGGTCGGCACCGTTTCCATCGAGAAGAACGAGATCCTTAGCGAGGTCCTCAAGCGCGAAGGCGTGCCGCACGAGCTCCTGAACGCCAAGAACCACGAACGCGAGGCGCAGATCATCGCCCAGGCCGGCCGTCCCGGCGCCGTCACCGTCGCCACCAACATGGCCGGACGCGGCGTCGACATCGTGCTCGGCGGCAACCCGCCGGACGCGGCCGAGGCGGCCAAGGTCCGCGATCTGGGCGGCCTCATGGTCATCGGCACCGAGCGCCACGAGTCGCGGCGCATCGACAACCAGTTGCGCGGCCGCTCCGGCCGCCAGGGCGATCCCGGCGCCACCCAATTCTACGTCTCCATGGAGGACGACCTGATGCGAATCTTCGGCTCGGACCGGATGAAGGGGTTGATGGACCGGATGGGACTGCCCGACGACATGCCTATCGAGAACAAGATGGTCACCAAGTCCATCGCCGCCGCCCAGCGCAAGGTGGAAGGCCATCATTTCGACATGCGCAAGCACCTGCTGGAATACGACGACGTCCTGAACAAGCACCGCGAGGTCATCTATCGCAAGCGCAAGGAGATCCTGACCACCCCGCCGACCGACGCCGCAGGCATCAAGGCGCGCGTGCTGGAGATGGTCGAGTCCGAGATCGAGCAGGTGGCGATGTTCCACACTTCGGGCGAGGACGAGAATGTCTGGAACCTCAAGGAGATTTACGAGGTGGCCGGGACGATCTTCCCGGTGGCCGCCAGCCTGCGCGTCGAGCTCAAGGAGATCCGCGACCGCGTGGCCGGCTCGCGCGTCCAGGACGCCCAGGCCCGCACGGCCATCATCGAATACCTGATGACGCTTGCCGGACAGGCTTACGATTCCCTGGAAGCCGACGTCAATCAGGCCCTGGCCGGCACCGGCAGCTTCGCCGAGGTGGTCAAGGGACTGCTGCTCCGGGCCATCGACACCATCTGGGTCGAGCATCTCGACGCCATGGAACATTTGAGGACGGGCATCGGCTTGCGCGGCTACGGCCAGCGCGACCCGCTCGTCGAGTATAAGCGCGAGTCCTACCGCATGTTCCACGAGCTCATCGCCGCCATCAACAAGCAGGTCGTCTATTCCGTCTACAAGATCGGCATCGCCCGCGAGACGGCCCAGTCGCTCATGGACCGCCAGGGCGTGAAGCTGTCCGCCCCGGCCAAGTCGTCCGAAGGCGGTTCCGGCGGCGCCGGCTCCTCCGAACAGAAGGTCGGCCGCAACGATCCCTGCCCGTGCGGCAGCGGCAAGAAATACAAGAAATGCCATGGCCAGTGACCCCGTGAATAAACTCACGCTCCAGGCGCTCGATCTGGACCTGATGGTCTGCAAGTTGGACCGAAAAGCCGCGATCCCGGATTGGGCGACCGGCCGGGGTTTCTTTTCGGTCACCCGGACCGCCGACGAATTGTCGATCGTCTGCGCCGAGCGGGATCTGCCGGCGGGAGTGAAATGTGAACGCGGTTGGAAAGGATTGAAAGTGGAGGGACCGCTGGATTTTTCGCTGACCGGCATACTGGTTTCTTTGGCCAAGCCTTTAGCCGATGCCGGGATCAGCATCTTCGCGATCTCGACGCATGACACGGATTATCTGCTGGTGAAGGCCGAAGATCTGGAGCCGGCCAAGCGCGCGCTGACGGCGGCGGGACACGCGATAGCGTAAGGAAATATTTGATGAGTGCTGCGGGGCGCTCGAGATAGAAAAAAGCCCCGACCGTTTCAGGTATCGGGGCGTTCGAAGGTCTGGCCGCAGCCGGGACATTTCATCTTATCCAGGGGACGGTCGCACGACGGGCAATAGAAGTGGAAGCAGGTGCTCTGCATGTCCGGATGCAAATGGCATGCCGGGCAGCGGCCGGAACGCTCCAGACGCTCGGCGCAGGGCGGGTCGTCGTGGTGCAGGACCAGTTTGGCCTTGGTCATGATTTCCTCCCGCGGGAGATGGTCCGCCAGTTTGCCTTGAGGCCCTGGACCAGAGACCAGGCGATACGGGGTGCCGGCAGATTCCGCCCCTTGGCCCAAAGCGTCAGGGTCGGCCGGGCCACGAGCAGATAGTCGGCCAGCGCATTCCGGCTGTCGCGGTCGGGGTGGCGATCGAGATAAGAAAAGATCAGATCCTGCAACTCGGTCTGGATGGCTTCCATGTTTCCTCCGTTTCGGGGGACCGGAACTTGGCCTGAACCTAACGCAAACCAACCGGCCTGTCAATTATCCGATCGCCGCTGATATGAATAAATTGCTCACCCTTTGCCTCATCCACGAGCCGCCGCGGCTGCTTTTGGGGCTCAAGAAGCGCGGTTTCGGCGCCGGTCTCTGGAACGGTTTCGGCGGCAAGCTGCAGCCGGGCGAATCCATCGAGGACGCGGCCAGGCGCGAGTGCGCCGAGGAATGCGGCATCCGGGTCAAAGAGCTGACCCAGTGCGGCCATCTCGAGTTCGAATTCAAGGGCGACCCGGAGATCATGGATGTCCATGTCTTCCGCGTCGGCGGTTATGACGGCGAACCGGTCGAGAGCGAAGAGATGAGACCGCAATGGTTCGACACCGCCGCGCTGCCCTACGACTCGATGTGGGCGGACGACCGCCATTGGATGCCGCTCTTCCTGGCCGGCAAGGATTTCCGCGGGAAATTCCTGTTCGACGGACCGGATAAGATCGTCAGCGTCGACCTGAAGGAAGTGCCGGATATCCGGACCGCGGCCTGAGCCGCGGTCTCTCTTTGTCCGCTTTCATTCCGGCGGCTGTTCATCCGGTCGCCGATGTCGTAAAATACGGAGGTTAGAACCATGACCAACCGACCTATGCGTACACGGACCGTCATTTTAAGCGCCGCGCTGTTCGCTGGCGTGATTTTCGTCGGCGCCGGCTGCGGCGCCAAGCCCGGGGCCATGTCCGCGGACAAGGGCGGCCTGGTCGACCGCAAGGGTGACATCAGCGAGGACATCTGCCGGGAATTCACGGCGGATTTCGTCTATTCGGCCACGGGCAAGACCATCGTCCGGGTGGAGCCTTCGCCCATCGCCGGCGTCTTCGCTTGCGATTACTTCACTGCCTACGATCCGAATTTCTACAAGCTGCCTGAGGGCAAGACCATGCCCGGCGGACCGCATATCAGTATCGTCCTCGATAATCTGAACGTCGAGAAGCAGAAAGAGGGGATCAAGTATCTTGGCGGCGCCGTTGAGACCGATCCACGGATCAAGATGGACCACTGGATCGTCCGCCGTTCCAAGGATAACTCCGTCTGGGGCGTCCACCTGGTGCTGAATCCCGACCGTTTCGTCTGGACGGACTCATTGAACAAGGCGGCGACGGATGAGGAGATCATCGATTTCGCCGCCAAAATGGCCGAAAAGATCCAGGGCAAGCTGTCCTTCAAGATCAAGACGAATCCGGTCGATCTGGCGGCGGCCCGCGAGGCCGAACTTGGCGCCAGTCAGGAGGCCGCGGCCCGGTCGTTCTTCGACGCCGTCGCCGGCGGCAAGACCGATGACGCCCTGACGGCCATGGACGCCAATGACCAGACCAAGGCGATGTGGAAGACGAATTTCGCCGCCATCAGGTCGCTGAAGATCTCGGGCGTCGAACCGGCCTTCAAAGAAGAGTGGACGCCGACGCGGCAGGTCTTCAAGTTCACGCTTGACGTCAAGGTAACGCCTCAGGGCGAGGAATTCGGCTGGAGCAACGGCAAGAATTCCCGCTGGCTGACGCTGGAGAAAAAGGGCGACGTCTGGCGCGTCACCGAGCTGGCCAATAATCCCTGACCGGCCGCGGAAAATAAAAAAGTCCCGCGTCGCGGGACTTGGCGGTCAGACTTTTTTCCGGGTTAGCGCGCCATAGGCCGTCAGCAGCAGGAAACAGACGGGGACGAACAGGGCAAAGGCGATCAGTCCGTCATGGGTGCTGTCGTAGCATAGGCCATAGATCGCACCGGCTGCCGTGCCGTAGCCGCCGGAGATGAGCAGATTGTGAATGATCGTCGTGGATCGCATCGATTCCTCCCTTCAAGGTGGCCGAGCCGGGCTCAACGGCCGGTTGGCCGTCAAAATAGCACAGCCGCCGCCGTACGTCAATTCTCAATTCATTGGTGCCTGTCTTATGAAGATCATCCTCGGTTCCAGTTCGCCGTGGCGCAAGAACATCCTGACGGAGATGGGCTATGAGTTCGGGACCATGTCGCCGGACATTGATGAGAAGGCCGTCCGGCGCGACGACCCGTCGGAGCTGACGCTGGCCTTGGCCGAAGCCAAGAGCTTGGCGTTGCGGCCGCGGCTCCAGGAGCCGTGCGTCCTGATCACCTCGGACCAGGTCGTGGTTTCCGGCGGCCGCATTTTGGAAAAACCGTCAGACGAAGCCGAAGCCCGCGCTCACATCCGCCGTTCGGGCGAGAGTCCGACGTCGACCGTCACCGCTGTTCATGTCATCAACACCGCTGACGGGCGTCAGGCCAGCGGCGTGGACATCGTCGAGATCGACATCGCGCCGATACCGGATGACGTGGCCAGGGCCGTCATCGCCAAGGGCGAGGTTTACGGCTGCGCCGGCGGCCTGAACATCAGCGAGCCGCTGATCCAGCCGTACCTGCGCGCCATGCGCGGCGACCTCGACAGCGTCATCGGGCTGCCCAAGAAGCTCACGCAAAAACTTATCGACGAAGTTACCCGTTGAAACATATGCCAGAAGAAAAAGTCGGCCAGCGGCCGGCGGTCGGCGTCGGAGTGATGATACTCAGGGAGGGCCGGGTGCTCCTGGCTATGCGCAAAGGGGCCCACGGGGTGGGGGAGTACGCCTTTCCCGGCGGCCACGTCGAATGGATGGAGTCGTTCGAGAAGTGCGCCCGGCGCGAGACGCGGGAGGAGTGCGGCCTGGAGATCGACGCCGTGCGCTTCGCCTTCCTGGCCAACGTCAAGAAGTACGCGCCCAAGCACTACGTCCACGTCGGGCTGACCGCCGACTGGCTGGCCGGCGAGCCGTCCGTCCTGGAGCCGAAGAAATCCGGCGAATGGGACTGGTACGACCTGGACCACCTGCCCGAACCATTGTTTGAAATGACGCGCCTGGCCATCGAGGCGCACAAGAGCGGACGAAATTATTTTGACGCCGCCTAGTGGAACGGTGTCGCTCGGGGCCGGCCTTCGCCGGTACGCGAGCCGCTCCGGCGGCGGCTCGCTCACCTGCGGCGACTTGCCCCGCCTACGGCGGGGACCAAGCCAAGTCGCCTCCGAGTGACCGTCAAAGGCCGCTCCCTCGCGTCACCTGGAGCCAATGTCGATCTACATATAAGAAGATTGCGCTCGGTCTGCGGGGGCGGTACTTCGTACCGCCTGACCTCGCGTAAGGACGACGAGTTTTCCGCAAGGTGTGCTATGCACGTTTGATAAGAATAATTATTACACCAGCGCGACTTCTTATGTTTGGATTGATTACTTCTCTAATTGCCATAATCGTCATTATCGGCGCTGTTGTTATTTTCAAAGAATGGCTGGAATACGGAGAGGCAGAAGAAGCCGGTGATCAGCCAGTGCGAGGCCGTAGTTTCTACCGCAAGTATTCATTGATGACTCCCGCGGAACAAAATTTTTTTGCTGTCCTTTTTCAGGCTGTCGATAAGAATAAATATATTATTTTTCCGCAGGTGAGACTCTCGAGTATCATTGGCGCAGCAAGGGGCAGCAGGTTCGGCACATTAAGCATGATTAATCAGAAGTCGGTGGATTATTTGTTGTGTGATGAGCGTTACGCGCCCGTCCTGGTTATCGAACTGGATGACTCTTCGCATGCAACTCGGAAACGCCGATATCGCGACAGCTTTCTTGATAAGGCGTTGACTGAGGCCGGGGTGAAAATTCTTCACGTGGCCGTTAGGCAAGAATATCAGGTGGATTATCTGAGGAAGATGATTATTGAGATACTCGGAAATTAATCCAAATTAATCATTCGTAAATAGTAACGGGCGTATTTTGGATACGCCGACCATTTAGACAAAGACCGCCGGACGCCCCGTCGCTGGAACGGCGGGCCGTACCCGAAGGCCGGCGCCCCGAGCGGCGGCGTCTCGACTCGCTCCGCTCGCTCGAAGAATGTTACAAAACCCCCGGCCGAAGCCGGGGGTTTTGGTGCTCGTGGGCTGCATGAGCGAGCCGCGGAGCTTTGTTGGAGAGTTGAAGTTTCTGTATCAGGCAAACTGTGTAGCTATATCCTGTGAAGCTTCGGGACCTGTGCGTCCTTTCCTAATGGATGTCTCTCTAACGATCGGGGTGCGAAGAGCGGAAGTTCGGGTGCGGGTGGCCGCTTGAGGCCTGGGCCTGTTAGCGGTGAAACAATGTTGCTTTATCCCTGCCTTGCTTCGGGGCCAAGCCCCTCCTAAGACGACTCTTTCTTATCTCGATGATTGCACAAGTCCATACAATAACATAAAATTGGCTGACTGTCAAGCGGTTGACCCGCAGGTTTAAGCTCAATTAAGCTCAGGATATATGATCCTTTCCGAAACCGATATCGCCAAATACCTCGATAAGGGGAAGATCATCATTTTGCCTGAATTCGACCGTTCGGATATCCGGCCCACGGGCGTCCGCCTGCATCTGGCCGAGGATATTTTGGTGCCGCCGCCGGGCCAGACGGCCGACCTGGCCGGGGGGAGCCAGCTCAATTTCGAACCGGTCAAGATCGGGCCGAACGGCTATCATTTGAAGCCCGGCCAGTTCATCCTGGCCGCCACGCACGAGAGTTTTCAAATATCCCGCGGCCTGGTCTGTTCCATCGAAGGCCGCAGCACCTGCGCCCGCGTCGGCCTGATCGTCCACTGCACCTCTAGCACCATCGACGGCAACTACGAGGCGCCGGCCCGGGTCACTCTGGAGATGGCCAACCTGGGCCCGTTCGATATCGTGCTGCGGCCGGGCGCGCCGATCGCGCTCCTGACCTTCATCGAACTGACCAGCCCGGTCAAGAGCGGCGGCAACAAGTACGGCAGCCAGCAGGCGGCCGCCGCGCCGAAGTTTTAACGCCGGAAATTATGACCAGATACGACAAGCTTGTTCGCGACAAGATACCCGAGGTCATCCGGAGGAAAGGCGTCGAACCCAGGACGCATGTCGCGACCGACGAGGAATACTGGACCAAGCTCAAGGAAAAATTGGCCGAGGAGGTCAAGGAGTTCCTGGCCAGCGAGACCGCCGAGGAGATCGCCGACATCCTGGAGGTGATCGACGCCGTCTGCGAGCGCAAGGGCTTCCGGATGGAGGAAGTTTTGAGGTTGAAGTCGGTCAAGCTGGAACAGCGCGGCGCTTTCAAGGAGAAGATCATCCTGGAGGAATCCTGATATGCCGGCCGAACGCATCAGCCTGGACCGGGCCAAATCCGACAAGCTGTTCTACGTCGTGGCCAACGTGGTCGTCTGGCGGCCGGAGGACGGCCGCTGTCTGGTATTGCGGCGCTCCGCGGCCGAGAAGGTCCATCCCGGCAAGTGGTGCGTGCCCGGCGGCAAGCTGGAGTGGGCCGACCTGGACATCGCCAAGCCGACGCGCCTGAACGGGGAAGTGCTCGACTTCGAGGGCGCCGTGGAAAAACTGCTGGTCCGCGAGACCCGCGAGGAGGCCGGCATCGAGATCGGCCCCGACCTGAGCTACGTCAACAGCGTCGCCTACGTACGGGCCGACGGCGTGCCGACGCTTCTCGTCAAGTTCGCCGCGCGTTACCGCAGCGGCGAGGTCAGCACTGAAAAAGGCAGTTTCGACGGCCATGCCTGGGTCAACGCCGAGGAGGTCAAGAAGCTGGACTGCATCCTCGGCGTGCCCGGCGAGGTCGCCAAGGCCATCGGCATCTTCGAGCCGCTGAACCGCGTTTTTCAACGGGCCCGGTCCAAGCGCCGGACCGACTGACGGTGAAAATTTCATGTTCGATCTGAAAGACAACCAGCTGATCGTCAAACTGTCCGCCCTCGGTCTGCCGCCGGACGATTTCGCCGTGTTCGGCAGCGGGCCGATGATGGCACATGGTTTGCTGTCAGAGGCGCACGACCTGGACATCGCCGCCCGCGGCCGGGCCTGGGACATGGCCCGGGCGCTCGGTCCCGTCGGCAAGGGAACGCATGGCGGCAACAAGGTGGAACTGGCCGGCGGCCTGATCGAGATCTTCGACGCCTGGGGCCCGGGCGGATGGGACGTCGACGAACTCATCGACACGGCCGAGGTCATCGACGGCATCCGTTTCGTCACCCTGGAAAACGTCCTCAAGTGGAAAAAAATGATGAACCGGCCCAAGGATATCGAGCACATCCGCCTGATCGAAGCTTATCTCGGACGGGCCTGACAGACAAAGGAAACCTCTACAAAACTCCAAGAAATACTGTTCGAGCGCAGCCGCGGCGGAGTCGATAACCTTTATTTAGGCGACTTCTCGACTTCGGCCTGCCGGTAGGCGCTTCGCTCGCTCGAAGAATATCAATAGCGAAGCCGCCTCCCGGCTCCGCTTTTTTCGCTGAACGACGTGATCACTTGGGGCTGTAGCGGGGTTGACTGTGCCGGTCTTTTTTGTTATATTTGCCGGTCCGCGTCGAGCCGCGGCTGACGTTCGTTGACAAGCTAATTTTAGAGGAGGCCGTCATGTCCGTTGACCCTCAAGAAACCAGGAAGATCGCCAGGAACTGGCGAGAATACCTGGGAGAGACCAAGGAAAGTTTCCGCGTTTTCGGCTGGGTCTGGAGGGAGCTCATCGATGACGCGGCCAAGAAGTGGGCCAAACGCCTGCTCACGGCCGCGCTGTTCAGCACCGTTTTCGCCATGGCTCAGCCGTGGCTCGTCCGCTGGATCTTCGACGGTCTGGCGGCGCGCGATCTCCGTTTGGCCGGCATCGGTCTCATCGGATTCTTCGCTTGCATGTTGCTGTCCAATCTCTTCGCTCACCTGAACTGGGCGGCCCGCGAGTACATGATGGGCGCCAGCGTCACCCGCGTCGATATCCGGACCACCGAACTGTTCATGGCCAAGTCGCTGGGGCAGCATCTGCGCGACAACAACGCCCTGTCGGTAGCCAACATGGAGAAAGGACGCAGCCGGGTCACCGGCATCCAGGAGATGCTGCTGTTCAACGGCGTCCAGGCCGTCTTCGACCTGGTCATCTCGTTCGTCTTCCTCTGGTTCCTGTCGCGCCTCGTCGGCGCGGTCATGACCGGATTGCTGGCGAATTACCTGGTCTGGGCGGTCTTCCTGAACCGCCGCTGTCTCGAGGCCTGCACGCCGATCGACGCCGAGTTCCGGCGGATCAACCGTTTCCGCGTCGAGCGCTGGGACAAGATCGAGCGGGTGAAGACATGCGGCAAGGAGGCCGAAGAGATCGGACATCTGAGCGAACGCCTGCAGCGCGTCTTCGGCGACGACCGGCGGTTCTGGCTCTGGTTCATCAAGGTCACTTCGGTCCGCAGCCTGATCGCCAACCTGTCTCTGATCGGCGTCGTGGTCTACGGCGCCTGGCTGGTTTGGCACGGCGTCTGGACCGTCGGACTGCTGTTCCCGCTGTTCAGCTGGAGCCGGCAGTTCATCGACAACCTTTGGCGTATCGGCCAGATCGAGCACCAGATGAATTCGTCCCTGCCGTCGGTCAGGTCGATGATGGAAGCCCTGAGCCTCCAGCCGGAGGTGAGGGACCGTCCCGACGCCGTGGCGCTGCCGTCCGAGACCGTGCCCTGCGTTGATTTCGCCCGCGTCGGTCATTCCTACGCCGCCGCCTGCCTGGAGGAGGGCAAACCGGCGGCGAACGGAACGTCCAAAGCGGTGCTGCAGTCGGTCAGTTTCAGCGTCGAGTCCGGCGAGAAAGTGGCGTTGATCGGCGCGAGCGGCGCCGGCAAGACCACCATCATGCGTCTGCTCCAGCGGTACATGGATCCGGAGCAGGGGAGCGTGCTCGTGGACGGCCGCGATTTGCGCGATTACCGGCTGGCGTCCTGGACGGCGGCCCTGGGCTACATCGCCCAGCAGCCGCAGGTGCTCGACGGCACCATCCGGTCGAACCTGCTCTACGGCCTGGCCCCGGACGCCGCCGCCCGCGTGACGGACGACGACCTCTGGACGCTGATGCGCCGGCTGAAGATCGATTTCGGCGACCGCCTGACCGATGGGCTCGATACCAAAGTCGGACGCAACGGCATCAAGTTGTCCGGAGGCGAGGCCCAGCGCCTGATGATCGGCGCGGCGGCGATGCGCCAGCCGCGCTTCATGATCATCGACGAGGCCACGAGCAGCCTGGATTCGACCACGGAAAAAGCCGTGCAACTCGGTTTGGCCGGGGTCCTGGATGACCGCATGTCGGCGCTGATCATCGCCCACCGTCTGAGCACGGTCCGGCACCTCTGCACCAAGTTCGTCGTTCTCAAAAGCGGCGACGCCCTGGCCCCGGGCGAGACGCAGGTCGAGGCCGCGGCCGGCTCCTTTGAGGAGCTGTACCGCGTCTCGCCGACCTTCCGGCAGCTGGCCGACGACCAAGGCGTCGTCATCGGTTGAACGTTCTTTATCTCCATTCCGCCCGGATCTCCTCCGGGCGGATTTTTTGTCTTAAATATCCCCGGTCCGTCAGTTTCGGGGCGAGCCGGACCGCTTTAGGCGTCCTGACCCATCCCGCGGACAAGGGATAAATGTTGCCAAATCCCGGCTTCTGAACTAATATATCTGTCAGTTGTGCATAAGCAATAAGGCTCTGCCTTCTTTTTGTTTCGTTTCGCGCGTATGTCTAAAAACAGCGTGTCTTCGTTCTTCGGTTCGGTCTTAAAAGGATTGGGTTCGCTCGTCGTCCCCAGGACGCCGCGCGGCCGCGTCCGCCAGGCCGTGTTGTTCGTCCTGCTGATGCTGGTCTTCGCCGGCAATCTCAGCTACTCTAAGTACTGGGACCAAGGTGCCGACTGGGTCAAGGCCAAGACCAAGATCAGCGTGCCTCATTTCTGGAACATCCCTTACCGCCTGGGCCTGGACCTGCAGGGCGGGACGCACCTGGTCTACATCGCCGACGTCAAGAACATCGCCGAGAGCGACAAGCCTGACGCCATTTCCGGCGTGCGCGACGTCATCGAACGGCGCGTCAACGCCTTCGGCATCTCCGAACCGTTGGTGCAGACCAACCGGTCCGGCAGCGACTGGCGCGTCACGGTCGACCTGGCCGGCGTCCGGGACATCTCCGAAGCCATCAAGCTGATCGGCGAGACGCCGATCCTGGAATTCAAGGAGCAGAACCTGGAAGCCCAGCAGGAAGGCGTCCTGACCCCGGAGCAGCAGAAGGCCATGGATGACGCCAACGCCGCGGTCAAGACCAAGGCCGACGAAGCGCTGGCCAAGGCCCGCGCCGCCGGCGCCGATTTCGCCGCGCTGGCCAAGGAGTATTCCGACGACGCCGCCACCAAAGACAACGGCGGCGACCTGGGTTCCGTCGCCGCCGCCGGTCCGCGGAAGGCCCTGGTCGACAGCGTCATCGCCAACAAGAAAATAAGGGCCGGCGCCGTCGTCGCGGAACTGGTCCAGACCGATGAAGGCTACAACGTGGTCAAATACGACGGAAAACAGTCGGTGGTGCAGGAGGTCAAGGCCAGCCACATCCTGATCTGCTGGGCCGGCGCCGAGCGCTGCGACAACAAGCGCACCAAGGACGAGGCCAAGGCCCTCGTCGACAACCTCAAGTCCCGGGCCACGGCCGCCAACTTCGGCGATCTGGCCAAGATGAATTCCGACGACAAGAGCAACGCCTCGACCGGCGGCGACCTGGGCTTCTTTGCCAAGGGCGCGATGGTCAAGCCTTTCGAGGACGCGGCCTGGGCCCTGGCCAAGGGCGCCGTCTCCGACGTCGTCGAGACCCCTTTCGGTTTTCATATCATCAAAGCGGTCGACCAGAAGATGGGCGACGAATACCGCCTGGCGCGCATCCTGTTGCGCACCAAGTCCGCCGCCGACTACCTGCCGCCGCCGTCGCCCTGGAAGAACACCCAGCTTTCCGGCAAGAACCTGAAGCGCGCCTCGCTGCAGTTCAGCTCCCAGACCAACGAGCCGCAGGTCGGCATCGAGTTCAACGACGAGGGCAAGAAGCTCTTCGCCGACATCACCACGCGCAACGTCGGCAAGCCGGTGGCCATCTTTCTCGACAACCAGCCGCTGTCGGTGCCGACGGTCCAGGAACCGATCCTGGAAGGCAGCGCCGTCATCACCGGCAAGTTCACCGTCGTGGAGGCCAAGCTCCTGGCCAAGCGCCTGAACGCCGGCGCCCTGCCCGTGCCGATCGTCCTCGAGAGCCAGCAGTCGGTCGGCGCCTCGCTCGGCCAGGACTCGCTGGACAAGAGCCTATTCGCCGGCCTGCTGGGCTTCCTGGCCATCGCCGTGTTCATGCTGCTCTACTACCGCCTGCCCGGCCTCCTGGCCGTCATGGCCCTGTGCCTCTACACCGCGCTCAACTTGGCGCTCTATAAGCTGATCCCGGTGACCATGACCCTCTCGGGCATCGCCGGCTTCATCCTGTCCGTGGGCATGGCCGTGGACGCCAACATCCTCATCTTCGAGCGCATGAAGGAAGAGCTGCGCCGCGGCCGCACCTTGGGGTCGGCCATCGACGAAGGCTTCAAGCGGGCCTGGCTGTCCATTCGCGACTCCAACTTCACGACCCTCATCTCCTGCACCATCCTGTTCTACACCAGTTCCAGCCTGATCAAGGGTTTCGCCCTGACCCTGGGACTCGGCGTCTTGATCTCGATGTTCTCGGCCATCACCGTCAGCCGGACGCTTCTGCGCCTGGTCTCCGGCTGGGGACTGCTGAAGAATGCCTGGCTGTACATGCCCGGACTGGCCTCCTTGCCGGCCGCCGAGCCGGTCGCGATTGACCGCAAGTAATCCCCGCCACCTCTATGAACTTACGCATCATCAAATATCGCAACGTCTGGTTCGTCTTCTCTTCGATCCTGGTCGTCGGCGGCGTGGCCAGCCTGCTCCTGTTTCCGCTGCGGTTCGGCATCGATTTCACCGGCGGCTCGCTGATGGAGCTGGCTTTCGATAAACAAGCCCCCTCGGCGCAGGAGACCCGCGACGTCCTGGAAAAGGACAGCGTCAACGATTTCGTGGTCCAGCCGGCCGGGGACAAGGGCATGCTGATCCGCCTGCCGCACATGGACGAAGCCCGTCATCAGGAGATACTCTCGACGATCAAGAGCAAGCTGGGCGAGGCCAAGGAACAGCGCTTCGAATCCGTCGGCCCGAGCGTCGGCGACGACCTGCGCCAGAGCGCCCTGTGGTCGCTGGCCCTGGTGCTCCTGGGCATCTGCTCCTACATCGCCTTCGCCTTCCGCAAGGTCTCGAAGCCGGTGGCTTCCTGGAAGTACGGCATCATCACCCTGATTCCGGCCCTGTTCCATGACGTCCTGATCCCGATCGCCGTGTTCGCCCTCCTGGGCCATTTCCTGCTGGTGGAGGTCAATTCCGCCTTCATCGCCGCCATCCTGACCGTGCTGGGCTTCTCGGTCCATGATACCATCGTCGTCTTCGACCGCATCCGCGAGAACCTGCTCAAGACCTCCGGTTCTTTCGAGGAGATCGTCGAGCGCAGCGTCAACGAGACCCTGGCCCGATCCATCAACACCTCGCTGACCGTTTTCCTGCCGCTCCTGACCATCTTCCTGTTCGGCGGCGAGACCCTCAAATGGTTCGCCCTGGCGCTGATCATCGGCCTGATCGCCGGCACCTACTCTTCGATCTTCCTCTGCGCGCCGCTCCTGGTGGTCTTCCAGAAGAAGTCCAGCCGTTAGCGCCGATGAATGAACGAACGAAGATCCTCCCCGGCCGGGGAGGATCTTCTTATTTTCCGTCTCCAGCGGGCCCCTTGAGCACGTCGCGGTCCAGACACCGCGCCTCGATCAGCGGACGGACGAAGGCAAAGCCGACTCCCGGCTCCTTTATTTCGCTGAATGGCGTGGTTGCTGGGGCTATGGCGGGGTTGAAATTTCGCCTCAAATAAGCTATGCTTAAATCAGTCCTTTCCGGGCCGAATTTTGCGTTATTTCGGTTAAAGTCAGCCCATGCCAACCGTCTATATCAATTTAAACTATTTTGTCGAGCTGGGTAATTTGCCGTTCCCCGTGATGGTAACGCGGCTTTTTCTCGATGGCGGCTGGGCCGTGGTGCTGTTCTTTCTGTTCACCACCGGTTGGACCATGTGGGTCCAGTCGCGGCAGAGGAAGTTCAACCGGGACATCAAATACGTGCTCTTGGCCGTTGACGTCCCCAAGATGAATGTTCAGACGCCCAAGGCGGTCGAGCAGATCTTCGCGCAGCTGGCCGGCGCCTATTCCGGCGTCGACAACATCGAGAAATACTGGATCGGCAAGACCCAGACCACATTCAGTTTCGAGCTCGTCTCCATCGACGGTTACGTGCAGTTCCTGATCCACGTGTCGACGAAGTTCCGCGACCTGGTCGAGGCGGCCGTCTACTCGCAGTATCCGGACGCCGAGATCGTCGAGGTGGAGGATTACGCCGATAAGGTGCCGCTGCAGTTCCCGCATCCGGATTGGGACTGCTGGGGTACGGAGTTCTGCCTGAGGAAGCCCAGCGCTTTCCCGCTGCGCACCCACGTGCAGTTCGAGCACAATCTCTCCGAGGAGGAATACTTCAAGGACCCGCTGTCGCCGCTCCTGGAGGTCTTCAGTTCGATGAAGCCGGGCGAGCAGCTCTGGCTCCAGTTCCTGCTGTCGCCGACCGACGATTCCTGGAAGGAAGCGAGCGCCGCGGTGGTCGACAAGATCCTCGGCAAGAAGAAGCCGGTGAAGAAGAACGTCGCCGACTATATCGTCGACGTGCCGCTCATGGCCATGAGCGAACTGGCTGGCGCCCTGCTCAGCAGCGGGGAGGAAGCGGCCCCGCCGAAAAAGGAGGCGCCGGGGGGCAAAATGACGGATATGACCCCGGGCGAGAAGAATGTCATCGAGGCCGTCCAGCTGAAAGCCGGGAAGCACGGCTTCAACACCAAGATCCGCATGATCTACGTGGCCAAGCGCGGCGTCTTCAGCAAGGGCAAGGTCATCGCGCCGTTCAAGGGCGCCCTGGGCCAGTTCACCGCCCTGGACATGAATGCCCTGAAACCGTACGGCCTGGTCACGCCCAAGAGCGATTATTTTTGGGAGAAGTGGTCGGTGCCGGCCAAGACGACCAACATCATCCGCAACTTCAAGAACCGCAGCGGCCGCGGCGCTCCGCCTTACATCCTGAACATCGAGGAGATGGCCACTCTCTACCATTTCCCGTACAGCCACGTGAAGGCGCCGACGATCAAGAGGACCGAAGCCAAACGGGCCGAACCGCCGGTGTCCCTGCCGACCATGAGCACCGCTTCCAATAAGCCGTTCAAGGCGGTGAAAAAGATCCCGCCGCCGGAGTCGCCTAAACCGGAGCAGGTCAAAGACGACGACAATGATGGCGACGAAGCCGGATTGGATGACGAACTCCTGGCTTCGCTGGAATGATGACGATTATGCCGGAACTTCCGCCGTACGATCACGATCACGAGAACGAGGTCACGCTGTTCGCCGAGACCAATTTTCGCAATATGCGGCGCAAGTTCGGCATCAAGACCGACGACCGCCGGCGGCACGTGTACATCATCGGCAAGACCGGCATGGGCAAGACCACGCTCATCGAGAACATGGTCCTGTCGGACATCTATGCCGGCCATGGCGTGGCCTACATCGACCCGCACGGCGACACGGCGCAAAAACTGCTCGATTTCATCCCGCCCTCGCGCATCAATGACGTCGTGTATTTCAACCCGGGGGACATGGATTTCCCCATCGGTTTCAACATCCTGGAGACCATCGACCCGGCCAAGAAGCATCTGGTCGCCGCCGGCCTCATGGGCGTGTTCAAGAAGATCTGGCCCGACGTCTGGTCGGCGCGCATGGAATACATCCTGCTCAACACCATCCTGGCCCTCCTGGACGCGCCCGGCTCGACGCTTCTCGGCATCAACCGGTTGCTGGTCGATCCCGACTACCGCAAGCGCGTGGTGTCGCTGATCCAGGATCCGGTGGTCAAGACCTTCTGGGTCAAGGAGTTCGCCGCTTTCTCCGAAAAGTACCGCACCGAGGCCATCGCGCCGGTGCAGAACAAGGTCGGCCAGTTCCTGTCGGCCTCCATCATCCGCAACATCGTGGCCCAGGTGAAATCGACCATTAGCATCCGGGAAATCATGGATCAGCGCAAGATCTTCATCCTTAATCTGGCCAAGGGCCTGATCGGCGAAGAGAACTCGCGCCTCCTGGGCGGCATGATCGTGACCAGATTGCAGCTGGCGGCCATGGAGCGCGTGGACATGCCGGAAAAGGACCGGCAGGACTTCTACCTCTACGTCGACGAGTTCCAGAATTTCGCCACCGCCTCGTTCGCCAACATCCTGTCCGAGGCCCGCAAGTACCGGCTGAACCTCATCGTCGCCCACCAGTATATCGATCAGCTGTCGACCAAGGGTGACAACGAGATCCGCGACGCCATCTTCGGCAACGTCGGCACCATCGTAAGTTTTCGCGTCGGCGCGGCCGACGCCGAGTTCATGGAGACTGAATTCACGCCGCGCTTCCTGCCGGAGGACCTGGTCAATCTCGGAAAGTTCGATATCTATCTCAAGTTGATGATCGACGGCGCTTCTTCCGAGCCGTTCTCGGCGACGACGCTGCCGCCGATCGCCCAGCGCACCGGCTCCGAGGCCAAGGTGATCAAGGTGTCGCGCGAACGCAACGCCCGGCCGCGCGCCGACATCGAGGACAAGGTCCTGCGCTGGAGCGGCATGGGTACGTCGGACGAGGAGGGGGCGATGATCGTCGTCGAGGAGGAGCAGGAAGCCCTGGATGAAACGATGAAAGCGCTTGAGGCGTCATCGCCGAAGATCCCCGAACTGGCCGGAGCGCCGGGCAAGAAGGACAAGCCCCAGTTCGAGATCGCCTGTTCGGTCTGCGGCAAGATCCAGAAACTCAATTTCGAGCCGGATTGGTCGCGTCCGTGGTTCTGCAAGGAAGACCTGGAAAAACGCCAGTTGCAGATGGAAGCCCAGCGCCGACAGGATCCGGGTTCGCCGGCCCCGCCGGCCGCGTCCGCAGCTAGACCGGCCAGGCCGCCGCTCCGGACGCCGGCCGGACCGCCGCTTGCGCCTTCCGGGCCGCGTCCGCCCCGCGGAGCGGGATTTCCTGATCGTAATATCGGCGGGTTGCCCGCTGCGTCTCCGAGACCGTCCGCCGCCGCGCGCCCGGCTCCGGCCGCGCGCCCGCCGGCTCGTCCGCCGTCGGCCGCTCCGCCCGTCCCGGAGGTCAAACCGGTGTCTTTATCGGCTTTGTTCGGCGTGAAGATCGGCGCTGACGGCGCGGAGCCGGAGGTCATCGAGGAGAGCGGCGATGATGCCGAGGACGGGACCGAGAAACCTAAACCGGAATTGACGCTCAAGGCCGCCGCCGGCGCCGGCCTCGTGGAGATCGGCGCGGCCAAGGTCCAGCGCCGGGACAATTTCCAGCAGAACGACCGCCGGCCTTCGCCGAAGCCCGCGGAACGGGTCCGGCCGCGGCCGGCCGAACAGGCGCCGCCGGCGCCCGCGCGCGACCACAAACGCCGTCCGCCGTCGTCCGCCAAGGACGCGCCCTCGCAAATGAAGCCGTCCGCGTCCGGAGCCGGCGAGCCGCGGCCGCCAGCCGCTGCGCCGGCCGAGCCGGTCGAAAAGGAGCGGCCGCCGGAGCCGCCCCGTCAGCCGCCAGCCGGAGCCAGGCCGATCAAGCCGGGCGAAGTGATCAAATTTTGACATGGCAACCGAGGTCCAGCAGAAAATAGCGCCGGAGATCCGGTCGAACACGGAACCGCGTCGATCGCTCATTTTCCTGTTGGGCGCGTCCCTCATGATCTTCGTCGTCCTGTTGCTGTGGCGCATGGTGATCGACAGCGGTTACGAAGCCGAAAGGTCCAAGGACGCGGCCCTGGTGGAATTGCGGCAGCGGCGGCTGGACGCGCGCCTGGCGAAGATCGAAGCCGACGATCGGAGTTATCTGGCGGTTTTGGAGAAGAAGGTGAGCGATCTGTCCGAAAGACAGTCCGTCGTGGCCGACGGCGCCTCCGTCACCCGCGACGACCCGGCCTTCCCGATCGACGACGTCGTCAAAGCCGTGGTCGAACTCGTCTGCATCGACAACAGCAATAAGGAGGCCTATTATACCGGTTCCGGGACGGTCGTGGACAAGAGCGGCACGATCGTGACCAATCATCATATCCTGAAGAGCGACGACGGCTCGACCATCCGTTTCTGCGGCATCGGCTTCACCGCCGATCTCCATAACCCGCCGCGGATCGAGTTCGTGGCCGCGGCGCGGGCCGTCCATAAGACCACCGATCTGGCGATCTTGCAGATAATCGGCCGGCTGGACGGCCAGTCGCCGGCCAAGGAGTTCCCGATGATCCCGATGGAAAAGGCCGCCAAGTCCTCGGTGGACCTCAACCTGGGCGATACCATCTTTATCGGCGGTTATCCCAGCATCGGCGCCGACACCTTCACCTTCACCGAGGGTGTCGTCAGCGGCCGCGTCGGCACGGACCTGATCAAGACCTCGGCCCTGATCGACAGCGGTACTTCCGGGGGCGCGGCTTTCGACTCCACGGGACAGTACGTCGGCGTGCCCACGGCCGCCGTCCGCGGCGAGATCGGCGGCAGTCTGGGTTATCTCATCAGCGCCGAAGTGGTCGATCGTTTCCTGGTGGATTTTTACGCCAATCTGAATCTGCTGCCTGAGGTCCCCGAATAAGGCCCTCGTCCGGCAGCCGGACCAATCCAGCTTATGCCGCAAAAAGTCGAATTTACGACCAGAGACGGCGTCAGGATCGCCGGTATTTTGTATCACGGCCACCCCGGCGGCCCGGCGGCGCTGCTGCTGCACATGATGCCAGCGGCCAAGGAGAGCTGGGACGAATTTGCCGGCTTGCTGCTCGGGGCCGGTTTCACCGTCCTGGCCATCGACCTGCGCGGCCATGGCGAGAGCCGGCGCGCGGCCGACGGACGGCGGCTGGATTACGAGCTTTTCGATGACCGCGACCACATGGACAAGATCCATGACGTCGAGGCGGCCGCCGACTGGCTGCGGGAAGAGGGCTTCGCCGCGGACCGGCTGGCGGTCGTCGGAGCTTCGATCGGCGCCAATCTGGCCATCGCCTACGCCGCGGCTCATCCCGAGGTTCCGGCCGCGGCGGCTTTGTCGCCCGGCCTGGATTATCGCGGCGTGACCACGCCGGACAAGGTGAGCCGGCTGGCTGCGGACCAGTCCCTGTTCCTGGCGGCCAGTTCCGAGGATGAACTTTCTTTCCGCACCGACCGTGAACTGGTCCGGCTCAAGCCGGACGCCGTCGTCCGGGAATACGTCAACGCCGGCCACGGCACGGGCATGTTCGCCGCCCGGCCGGACCTGATGGCCGAATTGGTCGGTTGGCTCAGTGAAAAGACGGCCTGAGCGGCGCGGACCGCTCCGTCAGATTATGCCCGGATTCATCAGGGTCATCACCGGCGGCTCGCCGCGCGAGATCGGCGTCGACATCGGCCGGGCTACGGTCGACATCGTGCGCGAACTCGCGGCCGCCAATCCCGCTTTCTTCGAACGGCAGACCGGGCGGAAGTTCGGTTTCCTCCGGCGCCGGGTCTGGCGGGATTATTTTCCGTTCGTCCGGAGGATCTTTCCCGGATACGTCGACGAGCTGCGCGGCCTGGCCGAGGGCGCCGGCATTCCTTTCGAGGACCTGTTCGTCATTTCGGCCGAAGAGGAGATTCTGGACACCTGGGGCGGCTGGGACAAGTGTTCGAGCGCGGCGGTCTGCGCCCCCGACGGGCTGTATTTATTGCACAACGAGGACTACATCGGCCGTTACGAACACCGCCTGGTGCTGATCGACGCCGCCCCGCAGGGCCGTCCGGCCTTCCTCAGCCTGAGCTATCCCGGCACGCTGGCCGGTTCGTCCTGCGGCCTCAACTCCGCCGGCCTGGCCATGAGCGGCAACTCCCTGCGCCTCCGGCCGCGGCGGCGGGGGCTGCCGAAAAATTTCGTGCTGCGCAGTCTGCTCGGCGCCGGCACGCTCGCCGCCGCCCACCGGCTGATGAAGGTCGAGCCCCGGCTGGTCGGCAACAACGCCATGATCGTCTCGGCCGCGGAGGACCGCGCCGCCTATATCGAGGCCGCGAGCCGGCAGGCCGTCCTCGTCCCCCTGGACGACGCCGGGCATCTGGCGCATACCAATCACATTCTGGCGCCGCGGCTGAGCCGCGCTGGCGAGAGCCCGACCGCGTCGTCCCTGCGCCGCCTGGCCGGGCTCGACTCGATCCTGGCCGCCCGCCGCGGCCGGCCGACCCTGGCTTTCATGAAGCGCGTCCTGTCCTCGGCCGAGCACGGCCTGTGCTACCACGGCTGCGGGGAAGAAACGCCGACGACCCTGGCCTCGATCATCATGGATCCGGCGCGCCGACGCATGTTCGTGGCCGCCCGCGGTCCGTCCGGCGGCCGCTATCGCGAATACCGCCTGGCCGGCCGCTGAACCGCAGATCATTTTGCCGCCCGAAAGGCGGCTATTTTTTGTGGATAACTTTTCCCGCGGGAGGGTGTAACATTTTCCGGTCCATCCGTGACAGGAGGTCGTAAATGAAGAACGAGTTCTTTGAAAACAACGCCGCCCGGCTGCTCGGAGCTTTCGACGCCGAAAGCCGGCGCAAGCGGCTGCCGGAGCGCCCCTTCATGATCGAGTTGTTCGGGACGCCCAAGTCCGGCAAGAGCACCATGAAGGAGATGCTCAAGCATTTCTTCCGCCGCAACGGCTGGAGCGTCTCCACCCCGACCGAAGGCGCCGAAGTGGTCGAGCTGCCCCGGGACGAGCCGCAGTACAATTTCCAGACCTGCGAATACGCTCTGTCCGCGGCCCGCGACCGGTCCTACAACGGACGCTTCCATCTGGTCATCTTCGACCGGGCGATCTTCGACGGCGTCGTGCGCATGGAGTATTACCGCGAGAAGGGGATACTCACGGCCGAACAGCAGGCGACCATCGAGGGCTACTATCTGCTGCCCTGGAACCGCCAACTGTTCGACGCGCATATCTGTCTGGTCGCCGATCCGGAAGTGGCCATCCGGCGCGAGCTGGCCCGGGCCCTGACCAAGAAGCACGGCGAGACCATGAATCCCCAGACCCTGGTCAAGCTGCTCAACGCCCACGTCCGCGTCTGGCAGCGGCTGGGCTGCCAGGACGATCCGGCCATGTGCTGGCATAACTCCTCGCAGGAGAACGAGGCCCAGACGGCCAAGGCCATCCTCGAGTCCCTGTTCGAGGCCTTCGACCGCCGGCTGCAGGCCGCCTCTCACAAGTGACCGCCCCCGTCTTGAGGGCGGTTTTTTTGTTGATGGTGAAGACGTGAAACGGTGAAGACGCGGAGAGCCGGGGCGGGGTTTGATGACTCCATGACTCCACGTCTTCATAACTTCACAACTTCTTTACAACTTCACCGTCGCCGCGCTATCCTTGAGGGCGTTATGCGCCAATCATTGCGCGTCGGCATCGATCTCGACGGGGTCATCATCGACCATCGCCACCATAAGTGCCTGTTGGCCAGGGAGCGCGGGTTGGAATTGGAGCCGTGGCAGGCCAACTCCAATCTGATGAAGCAATTCGTGCCCGGCGACGTCTACGAAGCCATCCAGGCGCCGCTGTATTCGCGGCTGACGCCGGCGGCGCCGCCGGTGGAGGGCGCCTTGGAGTATCTGCCGCTGCTCCAGGCCGAGGTCTACATCGTTTCGGCCCGGCGTCCCGAGACCATCCGTTACGCCCAGGAGTGGCTGCTCAAGCATCGCGTCTACGACATCGTGCCGGCCGACCGCGTCTTTTTCTGCGGCAGCGGCGCGGAAAAACGCGGCTATTGCGAACGGCTGGGATTATCCGTCTTCCTGGACGACCGGCTTAACTTCCTGGAAATGCTGCCGCCGCAGACCCGCAAGGTGCTGTTCGACCAGGACGGCATCGCCGCCCGGATCGGTCCGGCCGAAAGCATCGGCGTGGCCGGCGACTGGCCGCGGTTCGCCGCGCTTTTGGGCGCCGTCTGAACATGTCTTCAAAGAAAAAAATCAAGGTCATCGTCGGCCTGTCCGGCGGCGTCGATTCCAGCGTCGCCGCGGCTTTGCTCGTCCGGCAGGGCTACCGGGTTGAGGGCGCTTTCATGAAGAACTGGTCCGACACCAAGGATCCGGTCACCGGCAGCTGCGCCTGGCGCGCCGAGCGGCTTGACGCCGAACTGGTCGCCGCCCGGCTGGGCATCCCTTTCGCCACCTACGATTTCGAGAAGCAATACCGCGAGGCCGTGGTCGATTATCTCTTCCGCGAATACGAGGCCGGCCGGACGCCCAATCCCGACGTGCTTTGCAACAAGGTCGTGAAGTTCGACCTGTTCCTGCGCCGCGCCCTGGCCGAAGGCGCCGATCTCATCGCCACCGGGCATTACGCCCGGGTCGGAAAACAGGCCGGCACCGGACGGTTCCAGCTCCTGGCCGGCGCGGACAAGAACAAGGACCAGTCCTATTTTCTGCACCAGCTGTCGCAGGAACAGCTGCGCTGCACCCTGTTCCCGGTCGGCGCCATGAAGAAACCCGCGGTCCGGAAGCTGGCCCGGGACCTCGGTCTGCCGACCGCGGCCAAGAAAGACAGCCAAGGCATCTGTTTCATCGGCAAGGTCGATCTCAAGGTGTTCCTGGCGCGGAAGATACCCCGGCATCCGGGACCGATCGTCACCGTCGAAGGCCGGGTGATCGGCCGTCATGCCGGCATCGCCCCGTTCACCATCGGCCAGCGCCACGGGCTGAACATCGGCGGCGGCCGGCCCTACTATGTCGTGGAAAAGGACGTCCGCCGCAACGCGCTGATCGTCGCTTCGGGCGACGGCGAAGCGGCGCTTTTCGCCAAGAAGCTCATCGCCGGCGAGGTCCACTGGATCGCCGGCCGGCCGCCGCGCCTGCCGCTGCGCTGTCAGGCCCGGATCCGCTATCGCCAGCCGCTGCAAACGACCCTGGTCCGCCGGGCCGACGGCGGCCGTCTGGACGTCACTTTCAGCAAGCCGCAGCGGGCCGTCACTCCGGGCCAGTTCGCGGTTTTCTATCAGGGCGAGGTCTGCCTCGGCGGCGGCGTGATACTGGCCGCGGCTTGACGCTTCGGGCCCGGCGGATTAGCATGAAGGCGCTTCTCTCACCGGAAGCGTTGGTTCATTTTATGAGCGTTTCACGATTGATCCGAAACCGACCGGCCCCCGAATCCCGGCCTAAGGAGGAATCGATGATAGTTTGGATCGTCTTTCTGGTTCTGCAGCTGCTTTTGGCCATGACCGCCCTGGCCGCCTCGGCTTCGGCCCGGCATCAGGCCCGATCCGGCCGTTTCGTCCGCGCCGAGATCGAATGCACGGTTAGCTTCTGCCTTTTCATCATCCTCGGCGTGGTCTTCCTGTGCACGATCGGTTCCCAGACCACTTTCATCGGCCTGGCCCTGACCTCGGTCTGGGTCCTCATGGCCTGGCGCGAACGGAGTTTCGCCCGGCTTTTGCCGGCCTGAACGCCCAGCCGCCCGACCGCCCGTAACTACGGGCGGTTTTTTTGTAGTCCGCGGAATTTAACGCAACACACCCGCCGAATGCGGTGTGTTGCGGTGACACCGGTTCCTTGCCGCGTACGGAATCCTGCGGGCGGTATCATAAGCCGGCGGAACAAGCAGTCCTCGGATGTAGGGGGTCGGACCAGCCGGCGGGAAGGTGAAGACTATCCGTCGCCCGCGGGGTCCAACCCGTGGTCAGGCCCGCGCCGGCCGGACATTTTTTATTGACAATCACCGCGTCAGGCCGCATAATTTTCGTCTAGCAACCGCTTTGCCGCTTGGTCGGCGAAAAGGAGGTCCTTGATGGGACAACACACCCTCGAGGTCGGTGGCTTACTGCTCTTTTTGTTCATTCTCGCCGGGATCTTCGGTTCCAAGATGGCCGACGATCGCGGCCGGCCGCGTCTCGCGCTGGCCCTGGCCGGATTGACGGTCCTGATCGCCGGCCTGCTCATCGCCTGGGAAGCCGCCATGTATTCTCTCGACGGCTGGCCCGTCCGCCGGGCGCTGATCATCGGCTGGTCGGTCGTGACGCTCGTTACCGCGCGGCGCTTCGTGGGCATGGCCCTGGACCTGCGTGCCGAGGCCGACTGGGAAAAGAGGGAGAAACGGCGCCCCCGGGGCTATTGACCGGCGGCGCCCGTACGGCTAGTCTTGGGTTGACGTTCGTTCCGAACGAGAAATAAGGAGGAAGTCATGCCCGTCGTCGTTCTGATCCTGTCCCTGATGCTGAAGTTCTCGTGGGTGTTGTTCCTGATCGCGTTGTTCGCCAGCTTCGGCGCCCGCGGATTGTACAACAAGGGCGAGTTCGCCAAGGCGAAGCTCGCGGCCATGGCCGCGTTCGGCGCCTCATCGTTGCTCGCCGTGCTGTATCTCACCATCGGCATTCTGGGCGGCGGCGCCCTCAACCTGCTCTTCGCCGGCATCTGGGGCTGGTTCGCCTGGCGCGACTACAAGTTCCTTCAGATCCTGCCCAAGAGCTGACCGACTCGCGATCCCTCCATCGACGGAGGGATTTTTTTTGCCGTTCAAGGCTAAAGTTCGGAGTTTAAAGTCAAGGGATCCTCTCTAACTCTAAACTTCAAACTTTCGACCCCAAATTCCGCCTGCCGTCCGATGTTGCCTAATGCCCCGGTTTAAGATAATATTTTCTGGCCAAGATCCCCTTATGAATTCCTTATCTAATAATAGACATTCGTTCAGTTTGGCTTTACTCGCGGCCGTCGGACTGGTCCTGGCCGGCGTCGGCTGTCAGGGCTCGGTCCCGGACCAGGTCGCGGGCGAAGCGATCAACGGCATGGTCGCCACGCCGCTCAAGGCCCTGGACAAGGCCAAGAAACTTTCCGCCGAAGAGAACGCCCGCACCCGCCTCGAATCCGAGGGCGTCGCCAACGAGATGACCGTGGCCATGGTCCTGACCGACAACGCCGCGGCCCCCAGGGACGCCGAGATCGGCGCGACCTTCGGCTGCAATGACCGCGTCGCTTTCACCAAGGTGGCCCGTGCGTCCGACAGCGGCGAAACGCTCAAGGACATCCTGAACTCGCTGCTGGCGGTCCATGATTCCAACGTCAACGGCTTATATAACGGCCTGGCGGATTCGCGTCTGACGCTGGACAAGCTCCAGAGCCGCGACGGCGTCACCACCGAGGTCTGGCTCAAGGGCAAGATCTCTTCGTCCGGCGCCTGCGATGATCCGCGCATCAAGGCCCAGCTTGAGGCCACCATCGCCCGGTATAAGCCCAAATTCCAGATCTTCCTGAACGGCACGGAAGACGAGTATCGCTGCATCGGCGACATGGGCGGCCAGTGCGGCCAGGGCAAGAAGAAATGAAATGACTATGATGTCAGCCAACGAGATCCGGGACAAATATCTTAGGTTCTTCGCGGAGCAGGCTCACGCCATCATCCCTTCGGCTTCGCTCATCCCCGAGAATGACCCGACGGTGCTGTTCACCACCGCCGGCATGCACCCGCTGGTGCCGTTCCTCTTGGGCGAGAAGCATCCGTCCGGCAGCCGGCTGGTCGACGCCCAGAAATGCATCCGCACCGGCGACATCGACGAGGTCGGCGACAACCGCCATTTGACCTTTTTCGAGATGCTCGGCAATTGGTCGCTGGGCGATTACTTCAAGAAGGAAGCCGTCGGCTGGAGCTTCGAGTTCCTGACCGGTAAGAAATGGCTCGGACTCGACCCGCGCCGCCTCTACGTCTCCGTCTTCGAGGGGGACGCCGACGCGCCGCGCGACGACGAGGCCCAGGCCGTCTGGGAGGAGAAGTTCCGCTCCATCGGCGTGGATTCCGGAGAACCCCGGCGTATCTTCGCCTATCCCAAGGCCAAGAACTGGTGGGGCCCGGCCGGCCAGACCGGCCCGTGCGGACCGGACACCGAGATGTTCTACGACACCCTGAACCTGACCGATCCGGCGGCCCACGCGCCGGGCTGGGGCCGGGAAGACCGCTGCCATCCCAATTGCGACTGCGGCCGCTACGTCGAGATCTGGAACGACGTCTTCATGCAGTATTTCAAGACGGCCGAAGGCAAGTTCGAGCCGCTCAAGCAGAAGAACGTCGATACCGGCATGGGCCTCGAGCGCACGGTGATGATCCTGCAGGGCTGTTCGACGGTGTTCGAGACCGAGCTGTTCGCCCCGATCATCCGCGAGATCGGCCTCCGCTCCGGCAAGCGCTATGGCGAGGAACCGGAAGCCACCGTGGCCATGCGCATCATCGCCGACCACGTCAAGGCCGCCGCTTTCATCCTCGGCGATCCGCGCGGCGTGGCGCCGTCCAACGTCGATCAGGGCTACGTGCTGCGGCGGCTGATCCGGCGCGCCGTGCGCTACGGCCGGCATCTGGGCATCAAGGGCTTCTTCCTCGCCGAACTGGCCGAGATCGTCGTGGAGATGTACGGACACGCCTATCCCGAGCTGCGGACCAACCGCGGCCGCATCAAGCAGGAGCTGGCGGCCGAAGAGGACAAGTTCGGCCGGACGCTGGAGCGCGGCCTGCAGGAGGCCACCAAGATCATGGACGTCCACGCCAAGGCCAAGGAGATCCCCGGGCAGGCGGCCTTTTATCTTTACGAGACCTTCGGTTTCCCCCGGGAGCTGACCGAGGAGGTGCTGGGCAAGAAGGTCAACGCCGCCGAGTTCGACGCCGAGTTCAAGAGGCATCAGGATACCTCGCGCGCCGGCGCCGAGCAGAAATTCTCCGGCGGGCTGGCCGACCACTCGGAACGCGTGGTCAAACTGCACACGGCGACGCATCTGCTGCACGCCGCCCTGCGCCAGGTGCTGGGGACCCACGTCGAACAGCGCGGCTCGAACATCACCGCCGAGCGGCTGCGTTTCGATTTCTCCCACGGGCAGAAGATGACGCCGGAGGAGATCAGCCGGACCGAGGCGATCGTCAACGAGGCCATTAGCAACGACCTGCCGGTCGGTTTCGCCATGATGACCGTGGACGAGGCCAAGGCCGCCGGTTCCATCGGCCTGTTCGAGGAAAAGTACGCCGAGCTCGGGGCCAAGGTGAAGGTCTACACTGTCGGCGACTACGAACACGGCGTTTTTTCGCGCGAGATCTGCGGCGGCCCTCACGTGGAACACATCGGCGCGTTGGTCAAATTCAGGATATTGAAGGAAGAGGCTTCGTCCGCGGGCATCCGCCGCATCAAGGCCACGGTTGAATGAGCCATCAACAGGAATTTTTTGGAGCCCGGCCGATCTCCAAAATAATAAGGCTGAATAAGGCCGAAACAGCGGTCCCGAGGACCCTGTTTTTTTCAGCCTTGACAACGTTTGCGGCCATGCTACACTGTTCTGGCTTTGCGAAAAGGCTTGCCCGCGCGCGGCTTCAGGGCCGGTACGCGGGTTCTTGCTAAGCGATTAAATTTTCGGTACACTTCAGCCGTTATGGCTGAAAATCAAACTCCAAGTTCAGGCACCACGGGCGTCGAGGACGTTTCCAAGAAGTTCATCGAGATGCATGGCGTCGTCGATGAATGCTTGCCGGCGGCGACATTCCGCGTCAAGCTGGACAACGGCCAGACCATCCTGGGCCACCTTTCCGGCAAGATGAGATTGAACCGGATCAGGCTGCTCCCGGGCGACGAGGTCAAAGTGGAAATGACGCCTTACGACCTGACCAAGGGGCGGATCACCTACCGGTACTGAACCGGAAGCCGGTCGAGGGGTAGGGCAGTGGACAAAAATCGCGTATTTTTGTACACTGCTTCCACCTAAAAGTCGGGTGGAAGCGTTTTATAATCTTATGCGCCGGACGGCGCCACAGCGGACATGAAAGTCAGAGCCTCGGTGAAAAAAATCTGTCGCAATTGCATGGTCGTGCGGCGCCACAACGTCCTGCGCGTCATTTGTAAAACTCCCAAGCATAAGCAACGCCAAGGCTAACATCAGTCTTTTTCACACTATGGCCCGTATCGCCGGCATCAATCTGCCCAACAAGAGGATCGAGATCGCCCTGACCTACGTCCACGGCATCGGCCGCAACCGGTCGGTGGCTGTTTTGAACAAGCTGAAGATCAACAAGGACACCCGCGCCAACGACCTGTCCGCGGCCGACGTCAACGCCCTGCGCGAGGACATCGAGAAGAATTTCAAGGTGGAAGGCGAGCTGCGCCGCGACGTCGCGGCCAACATCAAGCGCCTGAAGGAGATCGGCTGCTATCGCGGCAGCCGGCACGCCCGCGGCCTGCCGTGCCGCGGCCAGCGGACCAAGACCAATTCCCGCACGGTGCGCGGCAATGTCCGCCGGACCATGGGTTCGGGCCGCAGCAAGCTGGCCAAGACTTAACCTGAATCAGACTAGACATCCCTAACCTATGGCAGAGGAGAAACTCGAGACAAGCGGAGCCGAAGCGCCGGTCCAGGCGCCGGCCGAAAAGACCGCCGGGGCCGATAAGGCCGCCGGCAAGGATGGCAAACCGGCCGCCCGCGTTCGCGGCAAGAAAAAGAAGGCCGTCAAGATGGTCTCCACCGGCAAGGCCTACATCCACGCCAGCTACAACAACACCATCGTCTGCCTGACCGACCTCAACGGCAACGTCCTGGCCTGGTCCAGCGCCGGCAAGGTCGGTTTCCGCGGCCCGAAGAAATCCACGCCGTACGCCGCCAGCGTCATCGTCAAGGACGTCTGCGACAAGGTCCGCGACACCGGCCTGCGCGAGGTCAGCGCCTTCGTCCGGGGCATCGGCTCCGGCCGCGAGGCCTCGGTTCGCGCCCTGCACGCTAACGGCATCAATGTCCTCTCGATCAAGGACGTCACGCCTATCCCGCATAACGGTTGCCGCGCTCCTAAACCGAGGCGCGTCTAGCGAATTTCCCCTATGGCCCGAAGAATTGAAGCTAAATGCAAACAGTGCCGGCGCGAGGGCGACAAGCTCTATCTTAAGGGCAGCCGCTGCAACGAGGCCAAATGCGCCCTCGTCCGGAGGAGCTACAAGCCCGGCGTCCACGGCCCGACCTCCCGGCCGCGCCCGACCCCGTACGGCATCCAGCTGCGCGAGAAGCAGAAGGCCAAGAACATCTACGGCATCCGCGAGCGCCAGTTCAGCAACTACTTCACGAAATCCACCAGGCTGGTCGGCAACACCGCCGATTACCTGGTCCAGATGCTGGAGATGCGGCTCGACAACGTCGTCTACCGCCTCGGCTTCGGCCGTTCCCGCACCCTGGCCCGCCAGCTCGTGAGCCACGGCCACGTCCTGGTCAACGACAAGCGGGTCAACGTCGCTTCTTACCAGATCAAGCCCGGCGACACCGTGAAGCTCAGTGCCAAGGTCCAGAAGAGCAAGCTGTTCGAGAACGACATGCCGCGCCTGGAGAAGCAGCAGACCCCGTCCTGGCTTCACCTCGAGGCCAAGGAGCTGACCGGCAAGGTGCTGAACAAGCCCGAGGGCGAGGATCTGAAGCAGAATTTCGATCCCAAGCTCATCGTCGAATTCTACTCGAGATAAACGCATCGCGGCCGTGATTTAGCGGACGCGCCTGAAAACAATATGGAAGACATCTTACTTCCGTCCAAGATCGAACTCATCCCGGGGAAGACCGATCGCGAGGCGACGCTCGTCGTGGAGCCCTGCTTCCACGGTTACGGCACGACGCTGGGCAACGCCCTGCGCCGGGTGATGCTGTCGTCCCTGCCGGGCGCGGCGGTCACCGCCGTCAAGATCGACGGCGTCCAGCACGAGTTCTCGGCCATGGACGGGGTCAAGGAAGATGTTCTGGAGGTCGTTCTGAACCTCAAACAGCTGCGCCTGCGCCTGTTCAGCGAGGAACCCGTCGTCCGCCTGACGCTGCGCGCCAAGGGCGAGACCGAGGTCACCGCCGCCGACATCGAGAAGAACTCCGACGTCGAGATCGTCAATCCCGAGTTGCACCTGGCCACGCTGACCGACAAGAAGTCCGTCCTGGAGATGGAGATCTTCGTCAGCAAGGGCCGCGGCTACGTCACCACCGAGGAGCGGGCCAAGGAGAAGTCCGAGCTCGGCGTCATCGCCATCGACGCCCTCTTTTCGCCGGTGCGCGAGGTCGGCTACCGCGTGGAGAACGTGCGCGTCGGCCGGGTCACCGATTTCGACAAACTGGTCATGGATATCGAGACCGACGGCACCATGGCGCCGACCGAGGTCGTCGACCGCTCGGTCAAGATCCTGATCGACCACTTCACCCTGATCCAGAATCGCGGCGTCGTCGAAGCTCCGGTCGTCGAAGAGCCGGCCGTCATTGAACCCGTCGTCGAAGCTCCGGGCGTCGAAGAGCCGGCCGTCATTGAACCCGTCGTCGAAGCTCCGGGCGTCGAAGAGCCGGCCGTCGAGGACAAGAAGAAAGAGAAGAAGGTCAAGAAGCCCAAGAAGGAAAAGAAGGAGAAGAAGAAATAACCGGGCCCACCGCGTCCCGTTTCCCTAGCCAGTAACCGCATATGCGCCATCGGAATACCGGAAAGATCCTAGACCGCAAGATCGGGCCGCGCCAGGCGCTGCTCCGGAGCTTGACGACCAGCGTGATCCTGCGCGAGAAGGTCAAGACGACCAAGGCCAAGGCCAAGGCCGTCCGGCCGCTCGTGGAGAAGGTCATCACCGTCGGCAAGGCCGGGGGGATCCTGGCCCGCCGCCGTCTGGCCCGCACGCTTTACGGGAACAACGCCGTCAAGAAGGTCGTCGAGGAGCTCGCGCCGCGGTTCAAGGACCGCAAGGGCGGCTACCTGCGCATCACCAACCTCGACCGGCGTCAGGGCGACGGCGCGGAGATGGTCCAAATTGAATTGGTCTAGCAGCTATCACCCCTATGGCAATCAAAGCGCCGCGAGGCAAGACACAGATCGACGCGACCGGGAAGAGCGTTGGCCGGCTGGCCAGCGACATCGCCCGGCTCCTTCAGGGCAAGCACAAGCCGACCTACGTCCCGAACAAGGACGAAGGCGATTTCGTCGAGGTGAGGAACGCCGCCAAGGTCAAGGTGACCGGCCGGAAGCTCGAGCAGAAGGTCTACTACCATTACAGCGGCTATCCCGGAGGCATGAAGACCAAAAAGCTTCAGTCGGTCATGTCCCGGAATCCCGGCGAGGCGCTCAAGCGGGCGGTCAAGAACATGCTGCCCAAGAATCGCCTGCAGAAGGACCGTTTAAAGAGACTCACGATACACAACGACTAAGCCTATGGTGCCTGCCAAGAAAACCACCGAGAAAGAGACCCCGGAGAAGGCCAAGAAGCCGGCGGTGAAGAAGCCCGCCGCGGCCCATAAGCCGGCCGCCAAGAAGGTTGCCGCTCCGAAGCCCGCCGCGGCCCATAAGCCGGCCGCCAAGCGCGCGCCGAAGAAGGAAGCCGCCGTCGTCGTTGAAGCCAAACCGGCCGTCGTCGAGGCTCCGGTCGCCGTCGTCGTCGAGGAAAAGAAGCCGGCGGCCGCCGCTCCGAAGGCCGAGAAGAACTATATTTACGCTTTGGGACGCCGCAAGACCGCCATCGCCCAGGTTCGGATGACCCCGGGTACCGGCCTCATCCAGGTCAACGGCAAGAAATTCAACGAATATTTCACGACTTTCGAGATGCGCGACACGGTCCTGGCTCCGCTCAAGGCGGTCGGCCAGGAGGGCAAGTTCGATTTCAACATCAACGTCTACAGCGGCGGGCTTTCCGGCCAGTCCGTGGCCGTCCGCCTGGGCATCAGCCGGGCGCTCGTCAAACAGAACGAGACCTACCGCGGCACTTTGAAGAAACTGGGGTTCATGATGCGGGATCCGCGCGAAAAAGAACGCAAGAAGTACGGTTTGAAGAAGGCGCGCAAAGGCTCCCAGTGGGCGAAGCGTTAAAGCCACAACAGAGAACGACCGCCGCAAGGCGGTCGTTTTGGCAAGAAATATTCCCTGAGCGACCCTGAGCCGGGTCGAAGGGGAGTTGAAGGGTATACCTTACTGATATTCTTCGAGCGAGGCCGCAGCCGAGTCGAGAAGTCGCTCCTGATCGTCGTCTGAGGTCACATTTTGCGACCTCAAGATCGCGAGAGGAAAGTCATGATCTATTTTGCCTATAAAAAACGCCCGTTGAGCACGGGCGCTTTTATGAAGATTCAGCGGCAGTCGTAGACGAGGCAGAAGGCCTCGATATCGGCGTCGGTCAGGTGCGTGATCACCGTATCAGGGAATTCGGAATCGCTCATGATGGACGGCCGGTGGGTGAAATGAGCCAGGCCGATGAAGTGCCCCAGCTCGTGCAGGGCCACGGCGCGCAGGTCCGCGACGCAGTTCTCATGGAACTCGGCGGGATCGACGCCCGCGAGATACTCCGCGTAGTCGTCGTCCGGCCTCATCTCGCGGAACGACTCTTCGGAGCAGGTCCAGGGCCGCGGCATCTTGAAAGCGACGAGCAGGACGTCGCTGTAGGTCCCGTAGCCGTCCATCTCGCCGACCTTGGACTCGAGCTCCATGTATTCCGGTGTCGGTTCGCCGATCCGGTAGATGACATGCATCGCGTCCTGGAAGTCGTCGAGGTTGAACGTGTCCGCGGTGCGGCCGGCCTGGTTGAACACCGGTCCGGGTTCGCTGAGGCGCGTTTCAGCCACGGCGTTCCATTCGGCGATGGCCTCTTCGACGGCGTCGAGCTCCAGGCCGGTCCAGGCATCCTCGAGGAAGATATCGAGCGGCAGATCCCGGGCGCAGCCGGCGGCGAGGACCGCGGCCGATGCCGCCGTCAGTCCAGATCGAAGATATAGCCGAGCCATATCTGGCCTCCCGCGAGCGCGTCCAGGTAAAAGGGGACGGAGTAGTTGCCGTAACGGAACGGCACCTTCGTCGGATCGGGCAGGAAGGCGCGCCAGTCCAGAGAGAGGATGTGGCGGCCGGTAACGTTCCATTCGACGCCGCAGCCGAGGGTGACGTCGAAGAACCGATCGACCTCGGAATGGCTCACTTTGGCCCAGGGCATGTTCTCGAACACGCCCAGGTCGAAGGCGTGGATCCGCAGCCGGTCGCTGCGGTAGACGTCGAGCAGCCAGCCGAGGCCGAAGCCGTAGGGCGCGTAGAGGTTGACCTCCAGCGCAAAAGGCGTGCTCGGCAGGTAGCGCAGGCGCGCGGCCAGAAAGAGGCCGCCGCTCACGCCGCTCACGGGATAGCCGCCGCCGATCGCCACGACGGTCCGGCGGTCGAGGCCGCTCTCCGCGGCCATGGCCTCTGGCGCGGTCAAAGCCGCTCCCAGCGCCAGCAAAATGATCAGGGCCAATGTCCTCATGACCCACCCCTTACTCGAACCCGCTGATCGGGACTTTGGTTTATGAAAGAGCCTAATCTACTAGCTTCTCCTTACCAATTTAAGCGGAAATGGTCAATAATAAGGCGTCCGGAGACCGATCTCGCCGCTCCGGCGGCGGCTCGCTCACCTGCGGCGACTTGCTCCGCCTATGGCGGAGACCAAGCCAAGTCGCCTCCGAGTGACCGGCAAAGTCCCGCCCCTCGCGGCTTGATCTGTTAAAAAAGAGGGGATTGCGCTCGGCTGGCCCCACTATTCAACGGCCAAAGGGCCGCGGGGCCCGCTGCGGGGTCGGCATTTCGTGCCTCCCGCCCTCGCGTAATGAAGATATGTTTTTCGCAAGGTATGCTGACGCACATTAAAAAGATTGCGGTTGGAGCGTCATATTTCCGCACTGGACAGCATGGCCGTTGTCCGTTATCATGCGACGATATGCAGAAATACAGATTCAGGCCATATTCACCGGAATATAAGCGCTATTTCCAGCTGGAAAAACGTCGGCTGGAAAAGATCATCGGGAGGGGGCTGCCCGTCGAGCACATCGGCAGCACCGCCGTGCCCGGACTCGGCGGCAAGGGCATCGTCGATATCCTGATCGTCGGTCCGAAACGGAGGATGCTGCGCGCGTCCGGAATGATCCAGGGCCGGGGTTATGAATTCCGCCCCGGCGGCGGTACCGGCGAACGCCTTTTCCATCAGAAAGACCTCAGGTCGCGCGACGGCAAAACGCGCCGCGTCCATGTCCATCTGGTATTCAGTTCCAGCCGGAATTGGCGAGAGGTCGTCGCCGTGAGGGACCATCTCCGCGCCCACCCGCAAGCCGCCGCCGAATACGCCCGGATAAAACGAAGAGCGGCCACGGTCTGCCGCGGCGACAAGGAGATCTACCGCCGATGCAAAGAAGCCTTTTTAAAGGATCTGACCAGAAAGGCGATGTCGGTAAAAGGTGCTCAGGGTACACGCTGAGGATCAAACAACAAACCGCCGGCGCAGGCCGACGGTTTTAGGTTTAAAAAGTGCGCCGGCACACCTTTCGCGCTGTGCCCTCCGTAGCCCGAAAGGCGCCGGAGGGAGGGCGGACAGCGACAGGACCCGCGGCAGGTTATCGCGGCTTCTCAACTCCTGCCTGCCTGCTGGCAGGGACCCGCGGACGGTCGGTCTGTATCGGTGCCTGGCATCGGAGGGACAGTTAAACGACAGACCGCTGGCCTGATCCGGCGGTTTTTATGCTTGGAGCGCGCTCCCGGTGAAGCTGTGGACTGTCTTGTATCGCCGCGCAATGCTATACTTGAACGGCTTATAAATGATCCGTCTTTCATCATATGTATCATACTCACAGAATACTCCCGTTATTCGCGGCCATCGGCGTCTGGGCAGCTTTGATCTCCTGCCCGCACTCGGCGCAGGCCGCCGGATGCGTCAGCGGTCAGCTGATCAAGGGGGCGACTCACGCGGTCTATTATTGCGGAGCCGACGGCAAGCGTTACGTCTTTCCGGATATCAAGACCTACCAGACCTGGTATCCCGATTTTTCCACGGTGAATACGATCTCGGACTCGGCCCTGGCCTCCATCCAGCTCGGCGGCAACGTCACCTATAAGCCCGGCGTGCGTCTGATCAAGATCACGACCGATCCGAAGGTCTACGCCGTTGACGCGGGCGGTCTTTTGCACGCGATCGCTTCGGAAGCCGTCGCGCAACAGCTGTACGGTTCGGCGTGGAATAAGGCCGTGGACGACGTCCCGGACGCGTTTTTCGTGAACTATCGTCTGGGCGCCGACGTCGCCGCCGCTTCCCAGTTCCTGCCGTCGTCCGTCACTGTTGCCGCCGACAGCATCAATCATGACCGGGGTCTTATCGGCGGGGAAGCGTCCGCCGAAGCGGGGGTCACTTTGGAGCTGGCGCCGGCGGTCGCGACCTTGACGTCAGGACAATCAACTGTCGTCACCGTCAACGTCAGCGATCCCGCCGGCATCCTGACTGCCTCCATATTTTTGAACGGCGAACTGCTTAAGACCTGCAGCCAGACGGGCTACCCGGCGACCGCCGCCTGTTCCACCACGCTCTATGGCGGGGATTACGCCGACGGATCGAGGCTGACCGTCTACGGCCAGGGGGTCAATCGGAACGCGGCCCGGGTCATTTCCTCTTCGGCCACCATCGCGACCAGCGGCGGCAAGACATCGTCCAACGGTTCGGTGACGCTCTCCTTTTCCAACGACTCGGTTACCCTGAACGCCGGACAGTCGACGACGGTCACCGTCTCGGCGAACGATACCGCCGGAATTTCGTCGGTCTCCATCTTCGTCAACGGCACCCTGATCCAGAGCTGCGGCCAGTCGGGACTGAACGTGAGCGCGACCTGCCAGGCGGCCATCTACGGCTCCAATTATCCGAGCGGTTCTACCCTGGCGGTGTACGGACAGGAGATCAACAAGAACGGCTCGCCGACCATCTCGGCGACCTCGAATCTCTCGGTCACCGTCGGCTCCTCGACGGGTGGCTCGGTCTCGCTCAGTTTTTCGCCGAACGCGACGACCCTCGCGGTCGGAGACTCTATGACCGTCCTGGCGGCGGCGGCCGATCCGCTGGGATTGACCAACATCTCCGTCTTCGCGAACGGCGCGGTGGTCCAAAACTGCGGCAAGTCGGGCGCGAACGTCCATGAAAATTGTTCGGCGACCATTTACGGCTCGAACTATTCGAGTGGAACGGCCATTGCCGTGTACGCCCAAGCGACCAATTCCGACGGCAAGAACATCGTCTCGTCCACGACCAACGTCAATATCGTGGCCGGCGGATCGCTGAACCGCGCCGTATCGCTGTCGTTCTCGCCGTACGCCACGTACCTGGCCGCCGGCCAGGCGACGACGGTATCGGTCTCCGCCAGGGACTCCGTCAATATTTCCACCGTCTCGGTCTACGTGAACGACGCTCTCGTGCAGACCTGCCGCCTGGCGGGAACGAGCACGACCGGGACCTGCTCGACCGTCATCAGCGGTTCGAATTACTCCAACGGTTCGACGGTTTCCGTCTACGGCCAGGCGAGCAACGTCAATGGCGCGTCCAGCGTCTCGCCGACCTCGACGCTGACCATCAGCTCCGCCGCCGCCGGTAACGGATCGGTGATGCTGTTCGTGTCACCCGCGGTTTCCGCCATTTCCGGAACGCAGACCGCGACCGTGACCGTCAACGCTTATGATCCCGCGGGCCTGGCCTCGGTCAATGTCTTCGTGAATGGCGCCAATGCCCATTCCTGCAGCCAATCGGGGATCTGGCCGACCGGCGCGAGCTGCGCGCTGACCATTTCTGCCGGCAGTTACGCTCACGGCACGACGCTCAGCATCTACGGGCAGGGAGTGAACACGAGCGGTACCGCGACGAGTTCGGCTGTGAGTTCGCTCACCATAAACTAGCGAGGATGCGGCGGGAGCCGGCGGCACCGGCGTATGGGTGACAGGCACTTTGGGGACACGTTGAGCAACAAACCGCCGGACATGCCCAGTACAGCTGGACTCCCATATTATATTAAATGCGGGTCGCCGGCGGTTTTGGGTTATAAATGGTACAATAACGGTGCCGTGCACTTTAAGGAAACTTTTTTGAGCGCATAAGACCAAGCGAACGTCTATGGACGAAAACAAACCGATAGAGGCCGCAACCAAAAAACCATCCTTTAATATCAGAAAAGTCCTGTCCCTGACCCCGTATTTTTTGCTGATCATCAGCATCGGCGCGACGATCTATTTCATGGTCGATTCCAATTCACGGCGGCATAAAGTCGCCTCGCTTGAAATTGAGAAAAGGAATTTGATGACGCAAAATACGGACTTAGTACTGAAGGAAAAGGACCTGCGCGCTGAAATCGAGTCGCTGACGCAGGTCAGCAAAGCGTTGGGCCTTGAGGCCCAGAAACAGACGGCGCTGAACGAACTGTCCAAGTCCATATCGTTATACTTCGCGGATAAATTTGACGTGTTGGACGCGATCTTGGTCGATAGTGACGCGTCGGCCACGGATTACATAAATTGGATAAAAGGGAGCGCGTTATTTTCACAAGCGGACGGAACTCTTGACCAGGCAAATTACCGTTGGGGCGTGTATCTCGAAAACCACAAGAATAATGGGATCAAATATCTCAATTTAAAAACCGAGGTCGGAGAGTACATAGCCGACCTCGCGCAGCTGTTTAAGGTTCAGCAGCCAACCGGAGGTTCGACATATTGATGCGAGTTTCAGCGTGAGGCATCTTGGCGACACGTTGAGCGTCAAACAACGAACCGCCGGAATTCCGGCGGTTTTGGGTTGGAAATGGTATAATGCGGCGGTATGAAGATCATCTTCCTCAACGTCTGGAATGCCAAGATGGAAAAAGAGATCTCCGCCTTCCTCAAGGAGCAGGCGGCGGATACGGACCTTTTTTGTTTCCAGGAAGTCGGCGGGCGGGCACGGAAGCTGTTCGAGAAGATCTTGCCGGATCACCGGTTGGCCGCGGCGGCGCGGAAATTGGCGGACCTCCGCGATGGTTTCGCCCAGGCGACGTATGCAGCCAAAAGCCTGGAGACAGGGGATCCGGAGGTCATCTTCGGACAGCGGCGGCCACGCTGCGGCCTGGCGCTCTGCACGCCGGTCAGATACGCCGGCGGTTCCCTCGACGCGGTCAACCTGCACGGTCTGGCCCAGCCCGGCGCCAAACTGGATGATCCGGACCGGCTGCGGCAATCCCGGGGACTGGTCGACTTTCTAGCCAAACGGCCCGGTCCGAAGATCATCGGCGGCGATTTCAATTTAATGCCGGAAACGGAGAGTCTTCGGATGTTCGCGGCTAACGGTTATCGCGATCTGATAGCCGACTTCAAGATAGCGACCACGCGCAACCGGCTGGCCTGGGACAAATATCCGGGCAGCAAGCAATATTTCTCCGATTACGTCTTCGTCAGCCCGGAGTTCCGGGCCCGGTCTTTCATGGTCCCCGACGTCGAAATTTCCGACCATCTACCACTGATAGTCGATATCATATGAATACACCGATCATCAGCAAATTCAGCGAAAAACCGAAGACCAGGGAAGCCTGGCGGGCGATGTGGCTGGGACTGAGCACGCTTTTCGTCGGCCCCCTGCTTGGCATCAACGCCGCGGTCGTCAGGCCGATGATCGACCGAGCCGCCGGTGAGAAGGTGGGGATAGCGGTCGGATCCGTCGTGGCACTGCTTGTGCTGGCGCTGGTTGTTTACGCGTTCGTCGTTTGCGTCCGCATGCTCAGGAAAGGCGAGCGGTCCTGGGTCTTGTGGGTCGGATTCGTTCCGTCCGCGATGTCTGTCGCTTTTTTGGTCCTGATGGTCGTAGGGGAATTCGTTTTTCCGCACTAATGTTCAATCAGACAGAACCGCCGGTCCGCCCGGCGGTTTTATGAATGCCCTTCGACTCGCTTCCTGCCTGCCGGCAGGCAGGCGCGCGCTCGAAGAATATACCTCTGTTGAGCCGTAATTTCATGCAAAACACTCACAGCCGGATAGTTGCCTCATAGCCCTGAAAAGACTACAATTCTTGTGCATATGCCAGAAGGTAAAGTGGCTAAGAATACAGCGTATTTATTGACCGCGTTCGTCGGGCAAAAGGTCCTGGCGTTCGTCTATTTCACCATCGTCGCCCGCTGGGTCGGCGTCGAGGGCTCGGGCCGGTATTTCGTCGCCCTGTCCTTCACCACCATCTTCTCTATTTTCGTGGACCTCGGACTGTCCAACGTCCTGGTGCGCGAGGTGGCTAAGGTCCCGGACGAGGCCAAGAAGCTCCTGTCCAACGTGCTCGGCATCAAAGTCGTCCTTTCCGTCCTGACCGTGGCCGCCGTCTTCGTCACCGCCCGCCTGCTGCGCTTCCCGGAACAGACCCGGCTGATGATCGGCATTGCCTCGGTGGTCATGGTGCTGGATTCCATCCACCTGGTCTTCTACGCCGTCATGCGCGGCTTCCAGAACCTGCGCTACGAGGCCGTGGGCATGATCTCCGGCCAGGCCGTCATCATCACCGCCGGGCTGATCTTCATCTTCTCCGGCCTGCCGCTGCCGTTCCTGGTCGTGGCCCTCATCTGCGGCAGCACCTGGAATGTGCTCTGGTCCGGCACCCGTCTGGTCAAGTATTACGGCATCCGGCCGCGGCTGTCCCTCGACCCGGCGGTCGCCCGCTTCTACTGGCAGGTCACCGTGCCGTTCGCCCTGGCCGGCATCTTTTCGCGCGTCTATTCCTACATCGATTCGGTGATGCTTTCGCGGATGGTCTCGGAGACCGCCGTCGGTTTCTACGGCGCGGCCTACAAGATCACCTTTGCCTTCCAGTTCCTGCCCATGGGTCTGGCCGCCGCGGTTTATCCGGCGATGAGCGGCTACTACGTTTCCGACCGCGGCCGGCTGGGCCGGGTCCTCGTGACCTCGCTGCGCTACCTGATGCTGGCCGTCCTGCCGCTCACGACGGGCATCTTCGTCCTGGCTTCGCCGGTCATCCGCCTGGTCTACGGCCCGGCCTTCGCCGGTTCGGTGGCGCCGCTTCAGATCCTCATATTTTCGCTTATCCCGGCCTTTTTGTACTGGCCGGCCGGTTCGCTCCTGAATGCCTGCGACCGCCAGGCCAAGAACACCATGGTCATGGGCCTGACCATGGTCAGCAACGTCTTCCTTAATATTTTCCTGCTGCCCCGTTATGGCGCCGTCGGCGCGGCCAGCGCGGCCTTGGTCAGCAATTCCATCCTTTTCGGCAGCGCGTATTATTACGCCAGCCGAGTCACGGCCATCGACCACCGGTCGTTGCTCCGGTCGGCGGCGCGCATCGTCCTCTCGGCCGGCGTCATGGCCCTGGCCGTTCAGCTGGTCAAGGGAGCCGCCGGAGTTTTCGTATCCATTCCTCTGGGCGTCATGGTCTATGCCGGCGTTCTCTGGTCCGTCCGCGGCATCACCTGGGCCGAGACCAAGAGCCTGATCGACATCTTCCTGCGCCGGGGCAGGGGAGTATCCGACATCATCGCATGAGATCCGCCTTGCTCGTCACTTTGGACTATCCTCCGCGGTTGGGCGGCGTCGCCGTCTACCTTTCGAAATTGGTCGATAATCTGCCCATCGGGCGCATTCAAGTTTTGGCCCCGCCTGACCCGGATGCCCATCAGACCGACATGCGTTCGGCCGCGCCGATCTACCGCCGCAGCCTGGTCTGGCGCTGGCTCCGTCCGAGCTGGCTGCCGGCCTGTTTTTTCGTCAATTGGCTCTGCCGCAAGGAAGGCGAACCGTCGGCCATCATCGTCAGCCACTTGCTGCCCATGGGCGAGATGGCCTATAAGATCAAGCGTCGGCGGAAGATACCCTATATGGTCATCGTCCACGGCATGGACCTGGCTCTGGCCCTGTCGAGCGGGGACCGCAAGCGCCGCAACGCCGAAAGGATCATCCACGCGGCCGATATGGTCGTGGCTAACAGCGAATACACGGCGCGGCTGGCGGAGTCGCTCGGCGCGGTCAAAGACCGGATCACCGTCGTCCGGCCGTCGCCGGAATTTCCGGCGGATACGGTCGTGCCGGAGGCGAAGCTGGCGGAAACCCGCCAAAAATACGGCTTGGAGGGCGTTTTTACGGTGCTCAGCGTCGGCCGCCTGGTCGCCCGGAAAGGTTTCGACATCGGCATCAAGGCCCTGGCCGAACTGAAGAACCGCGGGCAGAAGGCCCGGCTGGTCATCGTCGGCGACGGTCCGGAAAGGAAGCGGCTGGAGAAATTGGCCGCGGAACTGGATCTGGCCGAGGCGGTCGTCTTCGCCGGAGCCGCGGCGGCGGACGAACTGGCTGCGCTTTACTCGGCCTGCGACGTCCTGGTCATGACGCCGAAGAGCCTCGGCGCCGACGTCGAAGGTTTCGGCATCGTCTATCTGGAAGCCAATCTCTTCGGCAAGCCGGCCATCGGCTCGCGCTCCGGCGGCGTGCCGGAAGCCGTGCTGCACGAGGAGACCGGACTCCTGGTGCAGCCGGGCGACGCCCTGGAACTGGCCGAAGCCGTCCAGAGGCTCGCGTCTGACCCGGCTCTCAAGGAGCGTCTCGGCGCCAACGGCCGGCGGCGGGTGCTGGAGCAATTCGGCTGGCCGAGGCAAGCCGCGGCTTTCGGCGCCGCTCTCGATCATATTACCGTCGGCCGCCTGCCTGCCGGCAGGTAGGCCCCTGAATGATCCCTATGAACGCTCCCAACGCGGCCGCGCCCGCGATCAGCATCGTCATCCCCGCCTACCAGCACGCCGGCGAGATCGCCGCGTGCCTTACCAGTATTTTCGCGCAGACCTTCAAGGACTGCGAGGTCATCGTGGTCAACGACGGTTCGACCGATGATACTCTGGAGGTGCTGAAGCCCTTTCTCGACCGGATCACGCTCATCGATCAGGAGAACCGCGGCGGCAACGCCGCGCGTAACCGCGGCTTCGACGCCAGCCGGGGCGGGTTCGTCATTTTTTGCGACGCCGACATCGTCATGCGGCCGGACATGCTCGCCAAGATGCTGGCCGCGCTCCGCGAGCATCCGGAGGCTTCTTACGCCTACTCTTCGTTCAAGTTCGGCTGGAAGGCTTTTCACCTCTGGCCGTTCGACGCGGCCAAGCTCCGCCGGATGAACTACATCCACACCACTTCGCTTCTGCGGCGCGAGCATTTCCCGCGCTTCGACGAGAAGATCCGCCGCCTCCAAGACTGGGACCTGTGGCTGACCATGCTGGAACAAGGGCATACGGGCGTCTGGATACCGGAGCGGCTGTTCCGGGCCATCCCGCATCACGGCGGCATCAGCACCTGGGTGCCGGGCATTTTTTATCGCATACCTTGGCGTAAAATCGGCATCCGCATCAGGACCGTGGAAAAATTCCTCGAGGCCGAAAAGATCATGAAAGCGAAGCACAAGCTGGGCTGAACCGCTATGGATCTCTCCATTGTCATCGTCAACTGGAAAGTGCGGGACCTGCTCAGGAAGTGCCTGGACTCGGTCTATCGCGAGACCAAAGGCCTGGAGTTCGAGGTGTTCGTCGTCGACAACGATTCGCGCGACGGCAGCATCGAGATGGTGCTGCGCGATTTCCCCCAGGTCCAGGTCATCGCCAGCAACCGCAACCTCGGTTTCGCCAAGGCCAACAACGAGGCCATAGCCCGGAGCGGCGGCGACTTCGTCCTGCTGCTCAACCCGGACACGGAGATCCGCGCCAACGCGCTGTTGAAGATGGTCGAGTTCATGAGGCGCAATCCGCAGGCGGCCATCCTCGGACCCAAACTGCTCAACCCGGACGGTTCGCTGCAGCGGTCGGTCCGCCGTTTTCCGACCTTCGCCTCCAGCCTGATGCTGCTGCTCAAGCTGCACGTGTTGTTCCCGCGGCTGCCGGCCTTCAGGGACCTGCTGGCCGTCGATTTCGATTACTCGCACGCCCAGTCCTGCGAACAGGTGATGGGCGCCGCCTTCCTCATCCGCCGGTCGCTGCTCCAGGCCAACGGGGCGCTCGATCCCGATTTTTACATCTGGTACGAGGAGGTCGATTATTGCCGGGCCGCGGTCGGCGCCGGTTTCCAGGTCTGGTACACGCCCGACGCCGAGATCGTCCATCGCGGCGGCGAGAGTTTCGCCCAGGAGTTCGGGCCGAAGAAGCAGCTGATCTTCAACCGCAGCCTGCTGCGCTATATCCGCAAGCACCACGGCCTGCCGCAGTACCTGGCGCTTTTGGCCTTTCATCCGCTGTCCCTGGCCCTGGCCTGGCTGGCCGAGGGTTACCGGAAATTATTTCTCAAGCCCCGGCCGGATGGAGCCGATCCGTCGTCCGCGGACGACGGATCGCTGTCCGGACCGCTGCGGCAGCTTTACGCGGCCTTCCGGGCGGCCTTCCCGCTCATCATCCTGTTCGAGATACTGTCGTTCTTCGGCCAGCTGCTGCCGGAGTATTCCGCCGCGGCTTTCATCATCATCATCGGGCTGGCGCTGGTCCTGTCGTTCATCCGCTTCGATCTGGCCGTGCTGCTGCTCCTGGCCGAGCTGTTCATCGGTTCCCAGGGCGGCTATCTGGTTTCGATCGGCGCGGCGAGCGGCGTCTACGTCTCGCTGCGGTTGGGCCTGTTCCTGACGGTCTTCGGCGTCTGGTCGGCCCGGACGCTCGTGGCCCTGGCGCGGGCGGCGGTCAGGCACCGCCTGCCCGAAGAGCTCGCCTGGCTTCCGGCAATGCGCCGCGGCCGGCTTTTTTGGCCTTATTTGGCGCTTTTGGTCGTGCTCGGCGCCAGCGTCGTCCACGGGGTCCTCGCCGGCAACGATCTCGGCAACGTCTTTTTCGACGCCAACGGCTACGCTTTTTTCGCCCTGTTCCCGGTCATCGTGACCGCCTTTGGGAAGCGCGAGACGGCGCCGCGGGCGGTCGGCGTGCTCCTGGCCGCGATCGCCGATTCCGTGCTCAAGGCGCTCGCCGTGCTGTACATCTTCTCGCACCGGATGTTCTATGCCGCGCCGTCGATCTACGTCTGGGTCCGCGACACGCGGGTCGGCGAGATCACCCGGATGGTCGGCGATTTTTACCGGATATTCTTCCAGTCGCACTTGTACGCCCTGTTGTCGGTCTTCACGGTGCTGTTGCTGCTGGCTTACGCCCGGTCCTGGAAGCGCGGTCCGGCCAGGCTGGGGCTAACCGCGGCCTGCGTCATGATGACCGGCGTGCTCATGGGTTTTTCCCGCAGCTTCTGGTTCGGCGGGTTCGGCGGCGCGCTGGTCCTGGCGGCCCTGCTGGTCTGGGGACGCGCCAGCGCCGCTGTCTGAAAAAAACTGCTGACGGCGTCGGCCGTGAGCGTGGTCTGCGCCGCGCTGCTCGTCGTCGCGTCGTATTCGCTGCCGTTCCCGCGCAAGGGCGCTTCGGTTTCGCTGGCCTCGCTTCTGGGCGAACGGGCGCTTTCGCTGAGCGGCGAGGCCGCGGCCAACAGCCGCTGGGCGCTCTTGCCGGTGCTCTGGCAGGCCGGCCTGAAGCATCCTTTGATCGGTTCCGGCTTGGGTGCGACCGTGACCTACACCACGAGCGATCCGCGCCTCTTGGCCGATCTGCCGACCGGTGAATACGTCACTTTCGCCTTTGAATGGGGTTATCATGACCTGTGGCTGAAGTTCGGCCTGCTGGGCCTTGCGGTCTACGGCTGGCTGCTTTGGGCCATCGCCGCGCCGTTCTGGCGGCTGATCAGGCGTTCGCGCCGCGTTTTGTCCGGGTCGGCCGCTGACGGCGACCGACCAGCCGTTCTCCTGGCCGTCGGCGCCATCACAGCCATGACCGCCCTGCTGTTCACCAACGTGTTCAGCCCCTACCTCAATCATCCCTTGGGGATCGGCCTGATGATGTGCCTCGGCGCGGTCGGCGCCTGGAGGTTGTTGGAGGCCGAGGCACAAAGTTGAACTCACGGAGTTCAGGGTCAATGAATAAAGTCAGCCCTTCGTCGGCTGACTTTTCTCGATTATATGCTTTATTTCCCGAATTCTAAATTTCCGCGTCCTCGCTCAACAGGACACTACCCGGAAGATCGGCATGGCCGTTCAGGAAGGCCTGCCCGGAAACCGGCTTCTTGCCTTCGACCTGGACCTCGGTCAGTTCCAGGGCGCCGGAGCGCGTCCAGACCGCCGGATACTTGCCGTCAGTGACGTAGGCCAGTCCGGGTTCTCCGGCAGCGCCGGGCAAGACCCGCGCGCGCAGTATCTTCAGCCGTAATTTCTGCCCGTTCTTCCGTTCCCAGACGGCGTAGACGCCGGGCCAGGGGTCGAAAGCGCGGAGCTTTCGGGATATCTCTTCAGCCGTCTCGTTCTTCCAGGAGATGAAACCGTCCTGGCGCGCCAGGATCTTGGTGAAAGTGGCCTGGTCGTGCCGCTGGGCGCGCGGTTTCAGTTCGCCGCTCAGCACGCCGCCGACGGAATCGGTCAGAAGTTTCGCGGCCAGTCCGGCCAACTTAGCTTCCAGGCTGCCGTGGGTCTCGGTCCCGTCCAAAGCGGTTTCGGCCGCGGCGAACACCGGCCCGTGGTCCATTTCCTCGTCCATCAGCATCAGGCTGACGCCGGTGGTCTGTTCGCCGCCCAAAATGGCCGCCTGGATCGGCGAGGCACCGCGATACTTCGGCAAAAGAGAGCCGTGCAGGTTGAGCGCGCCGAAGCGAGGGATATCGAGCAGGGCCCGCGGCAGGATCTTGCCGTAAGCGGCGACGACGAAGAGATCGGGCGCGAGATCGGCGATCAGCCGCTTCACGCCGTCGTCCTTGAGTTTCGGCGGCTGCAGCAGGCGCAGGCCGCGCTCGCGGGCCGCGACGGCCACGGGCGCGGCTCTGACCTCGCCTTTGCGGCCGGCCGGCTTGTCCGCCCGCGAGACCACGGCGGTCACTTCGAAGCGGCCGTCGGCCAGGAGGGCGAGGAGCGGCGGCACGGCGAAAGCGCTGGTGCCGAAATAGATTATCTTGCAGGCGCGGTGGTCCATGGGTCAACCCTGTTGTTCCTTGATCCGGTCGATGAAGAGGATGCCGTCCAGGTGGTCCATCTCGTGCTGGAGAATGCGGGCAAAAAATCCCGACGCCGTGAATTTCACCGGCTGGCCTTCGGCCGTGAGCCCTTCGACGGACACGGACAGGCTGCGTTTGACCGTGCCATATTTCCCGGGAACAGACAGGCAGCCTTCCTCGTCTTTCTTCAGCTTCCAGGACTTCTTTGTGAAGACGGGATTGGCCAGAGCGACCGGACCGTCGTCGCCTTCGGCGATGAACAGCCTGATGCTTTCGCCGATCTGCGGCGCGGCGATGCCGACGCCCTTCGCGGCGTACATCGTCTCGATCATGTCGGCCACAAGCTGCCGGAAGCGCTCGGTGCCGAGCTCTTTCGGTTCGATCTCCTTGGCTTTTTGGCGGAGGACGGGATCGCCGTCGGTCCGTATCTGCCGGATGGCCATAGCGAGTTAAGGAGTTGGGAAGTCGGGAAGCGGCGGAGTGGTCGGTGATCTGGGCTGTCCTGAGCGCAATTTAGGGCGATTTAAGCCGGCCACAATCAAGAAAAAATAGCACTATTTAGCGGTTTTGTAAAGCGGCAGCTGCTGGATCCGCCTGCGGCCGGGTTTGGCCTTTTTCGCCGGCTTATCGGCTGGCGGCCGGCCGGCGGCTTTGCCGGCCTCGCGGCATTTCCAGAAGAACAATTTGTGCGGTTCGCGGGCATTGCCGTCCTTGATCTCGGCGAAGATGGCCCGGGCCCGCGGCACGCCGATCCGCTTGATCGCTCCCAGGTACATGGCAAAGCGGGCGCGTTCGCCGAAATACGAACTGACCTCATCGGTCAGGGCGTGGATCTCCGAATGCAGGTTTGGGTTGGGCTTCTGGTTCAGTCGCTGCCGCAGGGTGTTTTTCAGGTTTTCCATAGGTCATTCATCGGGCCGGCACCGGCCGGATCACGACGGACATGATAAAAGCCTGTCCGTCGGCAGGCCCAAAAACGCCGCGCCCATCTTTCAGGATATCTTGCTGGACGCCACCAGGTAGCCGACCCCCAGCGGTTTCTCGTAGGAGAGGATGGCCGTCTTCTGGTTGACGCGCGCCATGATGCCGGCCAGCACAGCCAGGGCCTTCGTGCCGCAAGACTGGGCTTCGCCGGCCCAGACGTCGTCGATCTCCAAAATGCCGGCGTAGTTGTTGTTGGTCAGGTCGGCGACGATCTTGTCGTCGAAGTTGACGCCGCGCGACGAAAAGCCGTCCGGCGAATTCTCGCCGACGCGATGCGACAGGTCGGCCGAGGCGATGATGGCGATGCGCCGCGTCGAGCTCATAATCTCGTCCTTCAGGTTATGGCCGATGTCGAAATGCATCTTGATGTCGTGCTGCGAGGGGATGAACGGGACGATGCGCGCCTGGGGCAAGTGCTGACTCAGGTAGAACAGGGGCACGGAAGTGCCGTAATCCAGGGATTCCGCGCTGTCCAGCACCAGCGGCAGGTGTTTGACCTTGAAGTCCTCGCGGATGCGGTCGATGAGCATGAAATCGGATTTCCAGCGCAGCTTGGTCACCAGGTCGCCGAACTCCTCGAAATTGGTGACGTATTCCGGGTTGGCGTTAATGGTCAGGGCGTCGGGCAAGCCGTTGCCGTGCGGCGAGATGATCATAATCGTCTCCGGCTGGGCCAGGTAGAGGTCCTGCTCCAGCTGCTGCATCGCCTGCTGGGTCTTGGCGATCAACGATAAATTCTCCTTGCCGACGGAGGGCAGGAGAAGGGGAGTATGGGAAGCGATGCCGGCGAAGACCAAGGCCATATGCAGTACATTTTATCACATTTTCCCACAGCCGGCGAGTCAGCGTCAACACCTTGACTTTTGCCGGCTTTTGAGCTAGATTCGCGGGAGACGGGCCGCATCAGTTTGGCTGTATTCAGCTGAATTTGCCGGCTGACGGTCCGCTCGAGCCGATCTTTACAACGAACAGCCGCGTTGCGGCGGAAAGAGGAGTCCCGCATGTCGTTGGCAACTTTCATACTGGCGGCGGCGTACTTGCTTATCGGCGCCGTCGTCGGCAACGCCCTGGTCTGTCAGCTGGATTACGACCGGGAAACGGTCGCCGTCCGCGTCAGGAAGATCGCGACGTTCCTGTTCGGTCTGGTCTTTTGGCCGGTCGTTCTGCTTTACGGCCTGGTCGAGTTGGTCCACGCCCTGACCTACAGCGGCCCGTTCTGATCGGGTCGAACACGGAGGCGCGCATGTCCGTTGCGATCGCAGTCGCTGTCCTGATCAGCATCCTGTCCGGACTCGGCCTGGCCCGCGTCGGCCCGGAAGACGCCGTCGGCCCCATGACGCCGAAGCGGCGGGCCGCCTGGTTCCTGGCCGGATTTTTCCTCTGGCCTTTCGTCGCCGCGGTCGTCGTCTTTTTCGTGGTCACCTGTTGGGACCTGATGTTCGCGACCGATGAACAGATCGCCGAACTGGAAGAGATGCTTCCTTAAAGCGCCCGTCTGGGGCGCTTTTTTCATTGATCGGGCGTTCAGAAGCGTCGATATTTGACGTTCGGTTTTTGTTCGGTTATACTGAAACCAGACAGGTCAGCCTGTGGATAACCACTAAAGCTATGTCCAAAGAGAAACTCACCAAGAGACAGACCGAGATCCTCGATTACATCGTCAAATACGTCGGCGGATCGGGTTACGCGCCGTCGTATCGCGAGATTGGCCAGCATCTCGGCATCTCGTCCACGGCCACGGTACACGAGCACGTGAAGAATCTGGAGGCCAAGGGCTATCTGCATAACGTGGGGGAGTCGGCCCGGTCGCTTGAGGTCGACGAAGCGGTGTCCCGCGTCGCGCAGGCCGTCGGTCTGCCGCTCGTCGGGCTGATCACGGCCGGCCAGCCCATCGAGGCGATCGAGGAGCGCGGCACGGTTGACGTTCCGGCCAGCCTGGTCGCGGATACGGCCAATTCCTACGTGCTTAAGGTCAAGGGCGATTCGATGATCGACGACGGCATCCTGTCCGGCGATCTGGTGGTCGTGGAGCGGAATCCCTCGCCGCAGAACGGGGACATCGTCGTGGCTCTTTTGGATAATATGTACGCCACACTGAAGCGCTTTTACCGCGAAAAAGACCGCGTACGCCTGCAGCCGGCCAACAAGACGATGCAGCCGATCTATGTCCGTGACGTCCTGGTCCAGGGAGTGGTGCGCGGCCTGATCCGCGACTTCCGCTCTTTCAGCGCTCTGTAAATTTTAAAGGTCGAAACCGTCCCGGCGGCGATGAACGCCATGCTTGTCCGCTCAGCGGCGCCGGGAAAAAGAAAACACCGTTCCCGTGGGAGACGGAGCGGTGTCTTCCAGGGAGGTCCCGGCTTTCGCCGGTCCGCCCCGTCTGCCTGAGCAGACGCCACGTGCCGTGGTATATCCAATATAACATAACCTGCCCGCCATTCCTATGACCGCCCGCAAACTCAGAGCTTTTTATCGCCAGCTGATGGGTGCTTTCCTGGACATCCTGACCGTCAGTTGATCGGCCGGGCCGGAACGCGCTTTGCGCCGGTCCATGTTGGGTCTGACGACAAAACGCCCCGCCGTCGGCGGAGCGTTTTCATTTCCGGTCCCCTCAGCGGCCGGTGCGGATGATCACGGCGTCATTCTTGGCGTCCACGGTCACGGTTTTTTCGCCCTGCACGCCGCCCTCGATGATCTTCAGGGCCAGCGGATCGAGTATCTCGTGCTGCAGCACCCGCTTGAGCGGCCGGGCGCCGAAGACCGGGTCGTAGCCCTTTTGGGCCATCAGCTTCTTGGCCTTGTCCGTCACCTTAAGTTCGATGTGTTTCAGCCTCAGCCTGACGGCGATGCGGGCCAGCTGGAGGTCGACGATGCCGGCGATCTCTTCGCGCGTCAGGGACCTGAAGACGATGATCTCGTCCAGGCGGTTGAGGAATTCCGGCTTGAACCTCTCTTGCAGCAGGTTCATGATCTTTTCCTTGGTGACGTCCTTCTCGTCCTCGTCCTTGTCGCCGAAGCCGATGGTCCCGAGCTTCTTGCCCGATTCCAGGATGGCGTCGGAGCCGATGTTCGAGGTCATGACGATGACCGTGTTCTTGAAATTGACCCGGCGGCCCTTGGCGTCGGTCAGGCGGCCTTCGTCCAGGATCTGTAGCAGGGTGTTCCAGACGTCGGGATGGGCCTTCTCGATCTCGTCGAACAGCACCACCGAGTAGGGCTTGCGCCGCACGAGCTCGGTCAGCTGGCCGCCCTCGTCGTAGCCGACGTAGCCCGGCGGCGAGCCCAGCATGCGCGAGACGGTATGCTTCTCGCCGAATTCGGACATGTCCAGCCGGATCATGGCGTTCTCGTCGTTGAACATGAACTCGGCCAGCGACCGGGCCAGTTCGGTCTTGCCCACGCCGGTCGGTCCGAGGAACAGGAAGGAGCCGATCGGGCGGTTCTCTTCGGCGATGCCGGCCCGCGAGCGGCGGACGGCGTTGGCGATGGCCTTGACCGCCGCCTCCTGGCCGACGACCCGCTTGCCGATCTCGTTCTCCATGCGGGCCAGCTTGGACAGCTCGGCCTCGAGCATCTTGTTGACCGGCACGCCACTCCAACGCGAGACCACCGTGGCGATGTCCTCTTCGGTGACCTCTTCCTTGAGATAGCGGTGGTCTTTCTGCAGTTTCTTCAGCTTGGCCTCGGCCGCCGCCATCTCCTTTTCCGCCGTCGGCACCCGGCCGTAGCGGATCTCGGCCACCTTGTTCAGGTCGGCGTTGCGTTCGGCGATCTCCGCCTCCTGCTTAAGCTTCTCGATCTCCTTCTTTTTGGAGCGCAGCGCGGTGATGACGTCCTTTTCGTTCTTCCAGGACAGTTCCAGGGCGGCGTAGCGTTCCTTGAATTCGGCCAGTTCCTTCTCGATAGCCTTGAGCCGCGACTGCGACTCCTTGTCAGTTTCCTTGGCCAGGGCGCGCTTCTCGATCTCGTGCCTCATGATGTCGCGCTTGAGCTTGTCCAGTTCCTCGGGCTCGGAATCGATCTCCATACGCAGGGCGGAGGCGGCTTCGTCGATCACGTCGACGGCCTTGTCCGGCAGGAAGCGGTCCTGGATGTAGCGCGAGGTCAGGGTGACGGCGGCGACGATGGCCGGGTCGGTGATGCGCACGCCGTGGTGCAGCTCGTAACGGTCCTTGATGCCGCGCAGGATGGCGATGGCGTCCTCCTGGCTCGGCTCGTTGACCATGACCGGCTGGAAGCGGCGTTCGAGCGCCTGGTCCTTCTCGATGTGCTTCTGGTATTCCTTGAGCGTCGTGGCGCCGACCGCCCTGAGTTCGCCCCGGGCCAGGGCCGGCTTGAGCATGTTGGAGGCGTCGAGCGACGACCCGTCGGCCGTGCCCGCGCCGACCAGCGTGTGCAGCTCGTCGATGAACAGGATGATCTTGCCGGCCGACTGCTCGACCTCCTTGATCACGGCCTTGAGCCGGTCCTCGAATTCGCCGCGGAACTTCGAACCGGCGACCATGGCGCCGAGGTCGAGGGCCACCAGCTCCTTGTCCTTGAGCGATTCCGGCACGTCGCCGCTGACGATGCGCTGGGCCAGGCCCTCGACGATGGCCGTCTTACCCGTGCCGGCCTCGCCGATCAGCACCGGATTGTTCTTGGTGCGGCGTGTCAGCACCTGCATCACCCGGCGGATCTCCTCGTCGCGGCCGATGACCGGATCGAGCTTCTCCTGCCGCGCCATCTTGGTCAGGTTGCGCGAGTATTTTTCCAAAGCCTGGTATTTCTGTTCGGGTTCGGGCGAGTCCACCTTCTGCGTGCCGCGGATGTCGACCAAGACCTTGAGCACCAGCTCGTGCTTGACGCCGGCCTGCTCGAGCGCGGTCTTGGCGGCCGAGGGCGCTCCCAGTATGCCCAGGAGCAGGTGCTCGGTGGAGATGTATTCGTCGCCGAAATTTGCGGCTTCCTTTTCCGCCTGGCGCAGCGTCTTGATGGTCGCCGGGTTCACCTGCATCTGGACGGTCTCGCTGTCGATCTTGACCGCGGGCAGCTGTTTGACGGCCGCGTCGACCGCCTTGGCCAAAGAGGGGATATCCACGCCGATCTTCTTGCAGACGGAAAGGACCACGCCCTCCTTCGGCTCCAGCAGGGCCTTGAGCAGGTGCAGCGGGTGGATCTCCGGATTCTGGGCTTCGAGCGCCAGGGCCTGGGCCAGTTCGATGGCTTCGCGCGATTTGGTGGTGAAATTGTTGGGTATCATAATTTTAAGTGATTAGCACTCATAGCCTTAGAGTGCTAAGTAGCATTTTACGCCCATTTTTACGGCTGTCAAGGCTTCTTGACTTATCCTCCTCCAAAGCCTAATTTGAGTCGTTGCCCGTTGGCGCGGCGCACCCGTCCAAGGGCGCGATAGGATGTTCCAACCTCAAGAGGAGGCGACCATGAAGTGTCCGAGCTGCGTCAGGAGTACCGCCAGGAAGACGGCGCGTGCGGTGGTGATCGCCGTAGTCGTACCGACAGCCTTGTGCCTTATCAGCGTCCTTTGTCTCTTCATGGGGGGCGGCGACGTCAAAAGTTGTTAAGCCCCGCTTAGCCGGTCAGGAATTCGCCTGATCGGTCTTTTTTATGCTAAAATTAATCTCCGGTTATGGAAAAACAGGCCCAACCATCATTATCGGATTTCCTCAGATCCGTCGCCAGCCGGCTGGTCCCGTACCGCCGGAACATTTACTGGTGCCTGTTCTTGTCGTTGGCGGCCGCCGGCTTGAGCACGCTCGGACCGGTCCTCATGGGCCGGGGTTTTGATCTGGCCGGCCAGCACCGGTCGTTCTGGTTGTATGGCGGCGCCTTGGCCGGGTGGTGGCTGTTGAGTCTGGCCGCCGACCTATTCCGTTCCCATGTGGCCACCCAGGGCAGCAATATCGCCGAAAAGGCGGCCATCGAGGCCGAAGCCGATTCGATCCTCGTCCTGCTGGACAAGCCGTTGGCGCAGCATTTCGGTTCCAAGATGGGCGAGACCAGGGAGACGGTGTCCGGTTTTCGCTGGCGGATGGAGAATTTCATCGAAGGCACCATGTTCGACCTGGCGCCGGCGCTGCTCACCATCGTCGCGGTCCTGGGATATCTGATCTATCTGGATTGGCAGATAGCGCTGATCCTGGCCGCGGCCATGGCCGTCTTCTTGGGCTACAGCTACTCTTGCAGCCGCAGCCGTCTGGAACTGCAAAAGAAGATCGGCGAGCTGGAAAGAATGGCGTTGGCCGGCGGCTGGGACGCCCTGTATAACGTCCTGGTCGTCAAATCGACGACCAATGAGGCCCTCGTCCGAGACCAGCTGGTCCGGGGTACGGAACAATACGGCCAGGCCATGGCCGATTTCAACAGTTATCAGCGGCGGATGTACGGCGTCCAGAACACCATCATCGGCTGCGGCATGTTCGGGTCCTTGGCCGTCGGCGCGTATCATTTGGCCGGCGGCGCCCTTACTTTCGGCCAGCTTTCTTCCGCTACGGCCTTCGCTTTCACCATTTTCGGCCAGGTCCGTTGGGCCACTTGGCAGTTCTCGCACATCATCCGCTGTCTGGCCAAATACCGCGATATCCGGGCGATACTGGATATGCCGGCCGAGGATCTCGTTTCCGGCCGGGAGGTCCGGCTGGGCGGCAACGTCGAATTCCGGCATGTCCGTTTCCGCTACCGCGAGGACAAGCCGGCGCTGGAAGACATCAGTTTTCAGGTCAAGGCCGGCGATCGCGTGGCCCTGGTCGGAGAATCCGGCGAGGGCAAGACCACCCTGGTCGACCTGCTCGGACGCTATTTCGAGACCCAGTCCGGCGAGATCCTCCTCGACGGGCAGCCTATCGGCGGCATCAATCTGCGCTGCCTGCGCCGTCAGCTGGCCTACGTGCCCCAGGACCTGTCCATGTTCAACGAGACCATCGGTTTCAACATCAGATACGGCCGGCCGGAGGCGACCGCCGACGAAGTGCGGGAAGCGGCGCGCCGGGCGCATCTGGATGATTTCATCGATGCTTTGCCGGAGAAATACGAGACCCGCGTCGGCGAGCGCGGCCTGAAGCTTTCCGGCGGCGAGCGCCAGCGCGTGGCTTTGGCCCGGGCCTTCTTGCGCGATCCGATCATCCTCATCCTGGACGAGCCGACGAGCAACCTCGACAGCAAGACCGAGGAGTACGTCCGTACTTCGCTGAACAGTTTGATGAAGGGGCGGACGACCTTCATCGTGGCGCACCGCCTCAGCACCATCCGGGAATCCGACCTGATCCTGGTGCTGAAACGCGGCCGCATCGTCGAGCATGGGACGCATGAAGAGCTTCTGGGGCGCCCGGACAGCGCTTACGTCGAATTGCTTAGGGCTCAGGGCGGCTGCACCAGCCTGGGCCACGGAGCCGGCCATGTCGACCCCGGCAGCCGTCATTGAGTATGAGGATCAGGATCCTGGGCGTGAACATCGATGCCGTGACGAGAAAGGAGGCCCGCGCCGCCGCCGCCGGTTTTCTTGCCGGCGCCAGCGGCCGCCTGATCGTCACGCCCAATCCGGAAATGCTGGTGCTGGCCCGGCGCGACGCCGAATTCAAGAGCGTGCTGAATAAGGCCGACCTGGCCATTCCCGATGGCGTCGGCCTGCTTTGGGCGGCCAGAAGGGCCGGCACGCCGCTGCCGGAACGGGTGACCGGCACCGACCTGATGCAGGACATCGTCGCCCTGGCGGCGGCATCCGGCAAAAGCGTTTTCCTTTTAGGCGGCCAAAACGGCGAGGAAGCTCTGGCCGCGGCGGTGCTGCGGGAACGACATCCCGGTCTGAAGATCGGTTCCGCGCCCGGCGGGATGGTCTCGCGCCGTCCGGACGGCCGCTGGGCAGCCGATCCGGTCTCGGTCGGCAGACTCAGGACTTTCGCTCCGGACATCTTGTTCGCGGCTTTCGGCCACGGCAAGCAGGAAAAATGGCTGGCGGACAATCTGGACGGCCTGCCGACGGTGCGGTTGGCCATGGGCGTCGGCGGCGCGTTCAATTTCGTGGCCGGACGGGCGCGGCGATCGCCGGACTGGATGCGGCGACTCGGTCTGGAATGGCTTTGGCGCCTTATCCGCGAGCCGCGCCGCTGGCGGCGCATCTTTGACGCCGTCGTCGTCTTCCCGTTTTTGCTTATTACTGAAAAAAATTGATATAATTCCAATTCAGGGCAGGGGATAGCCGGCCTTATTCATCCAATAAAGCAGACCCCGCCCGTGACGCTATGATCCGAGTCAGATTCGCCCCATCGCCGACCGGTTTTCTGCATATCGGCGGTCTGCGCACAGCTTTGTATAATGAATTGTTCGCCCTGAAGAACGGCGGGCGGCTTATTTTGCGCGTCGAGGACACGGACCAGGCCCGATTCGTGCCCGGCGCCGTCGAAAATCTCCTCCGGACCCTGGCGTGGGCCGGCATCGAACCGGTCGAGGGGCCGTTCCTCGACGCCGGCGGCCAGATCAGCCAGCGCGGGGAGTTCGGGCCCTACATCCAGTCGCAAAGGCTGGATATCTACCGCCGCCACGCCGAGCAGCTCCTGGCCGAGGGCAAAGCCTACCGCTGTTACTGCACCACCGATTGCCTGGAAGAGATGAAAAAGTCCCAGGCCGTTTCCGGTCAGCCGATCATGTACGACAAGCGCTGTTGCCGGCTGCCGGCCGCGGCCGCCGAGGAGAAACAGAAGAGCGGAGCGCCTTACGTGGTGCGGCTGCGCGTTCCCGCCGCCGGCATCACGGAATTCAACGACGCCATCCGCGGCACCGTTAAATTCGCCAACGCCACGATCGACGACCAGGTCCTGATGAAATCCGACGGTTTCCCGACCTACCATTTGGCCAACGTGGTCGACGACCACCTCATGGGCATCACCCACGTCATCCGGGGCGAGGAATGGCTGCCCTCGACGCCCAAGCACGTTCTGCTGTACCAGGCGTTCGGCTGGCAGCCGCCGACCTTCGCGCATCTGCCGCTGCTCCTCAATCCGGACCGCTCCAAGCTGTCCAAGCGGCAGGGCGACGTGGCGGTCGAGGACTATCGCCGCCAGGGCTACCTGCCGGAGGCCATCGTCAATTTCATCGCCTTGCTCGGGTGGAATCCGTCCGGTTCGCAGGAGGTCTACGAGAAGCGCGAGCTGGTGGGCGAATTCGCCCTGGAGAAGATCAATAAGGCCGGTGCCGTCTTCAACCGCCAGAAGCTGGACTGGCTGAACCGCGAATACGTCAGGAAACTCGCGGCCGGAAGCCTGGCCGAGCTGGCGCTGCCGTTCTTCCTGGAAGCCGGCCTGATTCGGCGTTCCGGAGGCCGGCTGACGTTCGGGGCGGGGGATGAGGACGCCGCCGTCATACTGGACAAGGTCCTGCTGCTGGAACGTCAGCGCGTGGACAAGCTCAGCGACCTGGCGGCCGCCGCCGAATTTTATTTCAACGAAGAATTGCGGTACGATGTGAATATCCTGCCCTGGAAGAAATCGACGCCGGAGGTGGCCAGGGACCGGCTGGCGGTCATGGCCGAATATCTGGAAAGACTGCCCGCGTCCGCCTTCGTCGATATCAAGGAATTGGAAAAGAGCGTCTTTGATCTCATTTTGAGCCGCGGCTGGACCAACGCCGAATCACTTTGGCCGATGCGGGTGGCCCTGACCGGCCGCGCCGCTTCGCCCAGCCCGTTCGAGGTCGCCTGGGTCATCGGCCGGGACAGGGCGGTCAAGCGTTTGAAACAGGCCGCAGCTTTATTGGCATGAGTTCGCCGTCCAACCGAAAACTGGCTTTTTGCGCCCTGGCCGCGGTATGCACGGCCCTGGTCTTCGGTTTATCCGCGCTGCCGTCCGCGGCTCAGACGGAGGAAGCCGGAAGTCCGGCGACGCTGCGCGACGAGATCGACGGCCTGAATCAGGATGTCCTAAAGAAGAAGAACGAGCTTGTCGAGCTGAACAAGAAGATCGATAAATACCGCGAGATGGTGATGCAGAAGAAGTCCCAGTCGGCCTCGCTGGAGGACGACATCGCCCAGATCGAGAACCGCATCGCCAAGGAACAGCTGGCCATCGACATCGCGCGCGAGGAGATCAAGACCATCGAGCTGGAGATCTCCGTGCTGGACAAGCAGATCGCCGACCAGGAGTCGCAGATGGAACGGGAGAAGGTCCTGCTGGGCGGCCTGGCCCGCAAGCTTTATCGCTCCCAGTTCCGGAAGAGCCTGCTGGAGATCCTGCTGGCCAACGACTCGCTTTCCGATTTTTTCAATACACTGCATTCGATGACCAAGCTGCAGCTGGCTGTCGACGCCTCCCTGGAGAAGGTTCGGGCGCTGAAGCAGCAGCTGGCCGCCGATCGGACCGACCGGGAGACCAAGCGGCAGGACAGCCTGGAACGCAAGCGGGCCCTGGAGGTCGCCAAGATGGAGTTCGAGGACGAGCGCGCCCTCAAGGACCAGATCCTGACCGAGACCAAATCATCGGAGCTTGAGTACCGCTATCTGCTGGCCGATCTGCAGCACGAGCAGGGCCAGGCCGATTCCGAGATAGTTTATCTGGAAAAGGCGCTGCGCCAGAAGACCTCACTGGCCGACCGGCTGGGAAGCGATTCGGCGGTTTTTTCCTGGCCGCTACAGCCAGCCCGGGGATTGTCGGCGCGCTTCCATGATCCCGATTATCCTTTTCGCTACATCTTCGAGCATCCGGCCATCGACATCCGCGCCGGCCAGGGCACGGCGGTCCGGGCGGCCGCCGCCGGCATCGTGGCCCGGGCCAAGAACGCGGGCATGGGCTACAGCTACGTGATGCTGCTGCACAATCACGACATGTCCACGGTCTATGGCCATCTTTCCAAGATCGTCGTCAAGGAGGACACTTTCGTCGAGAGAGGGGAGATCCTCGGTTATTCCGGCGGCATGCCCGGTACCTCCGGCGCGGGACGTCTGACGACCGGGCCTCATCTGCATTTCGAGACCAGGAAGAACGGCATTCCGGTCGATCCGCTCAATTATCTGATGACCTACTAACTGATCTTGCGCGATAAAACGGCGCCGGCCGGCGCCGTTTTCGTTTCGGCGGATCTGGTCCCTGTAATGAAAAAGGCCCGGAAATTCCGGGCCGGTATCAGCACCACAGCGGGCGCGGACCCATCAGCCGCTCCAGACAGTCGTTATCCAGCCTGTCGCTGGCCATGAGGGCGTTCATCACCGCCGCCAGTTTATCAGGGTAAAGCACGACGCCGGTGCGGGCCCGGCGGTAGCAGGCGTTGAGGACGCCGCGGACGGTCGGGTCGAGGGCATCCGTGAACATCTTGCCGAGATCCAGCGCCGGCCGCCGGCCGGCATCCGGGTCAGGCCAGGGGAGCCAGTCCAGCGACTTGCCGCCATGCCGGCGTACGATAAGCTCGGCGTACCCTTTGGCGCCGGCGAGATCGACGGCGCAGCCCAGGCTTTTGACCGAACCGAGCAGGAAGGCCTCGCCGGCCATGCCGCCCAGACCGATGACGATCTGGTTCCAGTGGTGGCGCGGGTCGCCGGCCGCCGAAATCGGCACGGAATAGGCCGTCAGGCCGGACAGGATCATCCGGTCGGGCCAGAGCCGACGGATGTCCAGCGTGATATGGCCGACTTCGGTGACGTAGGGCGAGGTCCAGGCCAGCAGCGCGTGGCCGGCCTCATGGGCGGCGACGCGGCGCCGCCAGGAAGGATTATCCGGACCGTCCTGATTGCGTTCGTTGTCTGGAGAAGCCATTTTTTCTCCTCCGGGGCTGGGTTGAAAAGAACGCTGGTGTTATAGCACGCCGGCGAGGTTATGTCACGGGTGGCCGGCCGCGCCGGCCGGTCAATGAAAAACCCCGACCATGACGGTCGGGGCATTTTGTCCTAGGATCGGCCGCGTTGGCCGAGCAGTTCGGAAAGTTCGGCGTCGGATAGCCCGCGTTTGGCCGCCAGGGCCAGCCGCAGGGCTTCGAAGCCGTCGCGGTGCCGCAAGATCAGGAACTTCGCCCGTCTCAGACAGAGGTTCAGTATCCTGGCAGTGCCGGTCCGCGGACCGCCGGACTGACGGTCCGAGACGTCGAGGTTGGGGTCGGCCAGATCGTCGGGCCACGGGCAGTACGCGCCGGTGCACTCATCGAGCAGCGAGGCCGGCGCGCGGCTGGCTTCGCGGCATTCGTCAGCGGCCGACCGCCGGACGGAACCGGTGGCGATCGCCTCGCCGGCCAGACCGCCGAGGATGATCACCAGGTTGTCCCAGATCTGGTCCAGCCAGGCGACATCTTCGCAGAGAAGGTCATGGCAGACCCGCTGCAGTCCGCGGCCAATGCCGACGATATCCTCGTCGGTCAGATATGGCGACAGCCAGGCCAGCAGGATCTGTCCGGCCATAGCCGCTTGGAGGCGTTTCTCGTCGCTGACGACAGGGGTGAACAACCTGGCCAGAAACTGGGTTCGTCCCGAGATCGGGGGAGCGGACGCCTGAGCATGTGTGAAAGAGCTGTCTTCCATGTGCTATCTGACGGCTATCGCCGTAATTTCTTACATGGAACGGCATCCAGCTCCGCGGCCCCTCCCGCCGCGGTAGGGAAGAGCAAAAAGGTCTAGCTTTAGAGTCGTACAATAAATCAAATGCCGATTCTAAAAACAGCT